>OKGA01000106.1_pt1 | contig 41806 bp, 55 predicted proteins | sample 1611451 | NCBI WGS metagenome assembly OKGA01 (sample SAMN04436745, study PRJEB24849) | human gut metagenome | biome: human gut; feature: NICU; material: stool | host: Homo sapiens | place: USA: Saint Louis, MO | collected 2010-12-22
TGAGGGGGTGGTGAGCGTACGCTCGTGAGGGTTCAAGTCCCTCCAACCGCACCAAGCTGATTAAATAAGGGCTTACAGGTAATTCTGTAAGCCCTTATTTTTGTTTTGACAACTTTTTGTCTTACGTGGTTTGACAACATTTTGACAACTTTTAAAATATCTTTTCTATTTTCTCGAGCAAATCATCTTCCATAGTAGGTGTAACATGCGAATACGTGTTCATCGTTTCTTCAAAAGAGGCATGACCTAATCTAGTTTGTACTGCTTTTATATTGGCGCCACTTTCAATAAGTAGTGTGGCGTGTGTGTGCCGAGTACCATGCATGCTAAAAGCTGGCTTGCCTATGAGTTTTGCATAATGCTTGCACAATCTACTTACTTCGTCAGGATTTCTAGGCCCTCCATGTATACCAGGAAATACCAAATTATGGTTAGTCCAATTTGGAGTGGCTAACATGCGTTTATCAATGGTGGTTTTATGTTTTCGTAATATTGCCATAGTATCGGCATCTATTGAAATTGTACGTCGTGAGCTATCCGTTTTAGTTGTAGGGGAAAGGACGCCACCTCCATTAATTCGTAGGGCAGTTTGTTCAATTGATATAGTTGATTTATTAAAATGAACATTCGACCATGTTAAGCCTAATAATTCTGATCTACGCATACCGCTGGCAAATGCTAATTTGAATAACGCATAATGTTCGCTGTTAGTTATGACATTCAAAAATTGTTTTATCTCATTAGCGTTTAATGTTATCATTTCTTTTGTTTTAACATGCTTTGGTCTATCTATATTTTTCATATAATTTTTAGGTATTATCTCATCACGTACAGCCAATTCCAGTACAGAGTTAAGTATAGTCATAGTATATGTGATAGTTCGCGTTGATAGGTGCTGCATATTGTCGAATACTTTACGTAGTTGAGCTGGTCGTATATCAGCTAACTTGATACCACCTATTGTAGGTAATATATATCTGCTAATTATTCCCTTATAACTGTTTAACGTGGCTATCGTAATTGTTTTTTCTTTAATTGTTAGCCAAGTATTAATCCATTCATATAATGTAATAGCGCCGTTGAAGTTGAGGCACGAAGAAAACTCCTTTTCATATTGTTGGAGCTTTTCTCGTGCCTCTTTTTTTGTTTTACCGTAAAAGTATTTAGGCTTGCCATTAAACGTTTTCTTAATGGTATACCTTCCGTCAGTGCGTTTTGTTGCCATAATGTTATATATCTCCTTAAAATTCAAATATATGTTCGATAATATAGATAAAAAATAAATAGCGTTTTTACGCTATATAACATTATTGTTACTATCCAAAAAATGATGATAAAAATCTATATGCTCAAATTCATTATTTGAGGCTGATTGCCTTATCATCTTTTCAACCAGGTTTACGTGCTGGTCGATGTGAAAATCATCATTAATAATATGGCGGAGCTCGTGGGCTAATTCCCTTCGCAGCTCGTCCCCTGTTAAATCTTTATTAACTGCGATAACGTATACTCCGTGTTCGTCTGTTGTTGTAGTAGTGGCCTTACCTTTAGGCAGGCCACAATGAATAACATTAACAATCACAATACCAACTCCCTATGTATTTATTTATGTTTTGTTTTAAGGTACTCGATATAATTTACAACCTCTTCCATTTCTTCCTTGCTTATATCTTTGGAAGCTGAAAACAGCATTTTAGCTTCTGGCCGTGTACGTAAATATTCTGCGTACTCAGCTGTTTCTGGATCTTGGTAATATCCTTTTGGAGTAGGCTCGTTGCCTGTTAGCAAATAATCAGTGGAAACATCAAATACCTTTGCGATACTTTGCAACATTTCAGTGTTAGGTGTGCGAGAACCACCTTCCCATAATGATACAGTCGATTTAGCGACGTTTAATTTTTTCCCTAACTCTTCGCCGGTCATTTTGTTGTATTTTCGCAATTCTTGTATGCGTTGTCCCATAGTTTTCATATTGCATACCTCCTATAGTTATCATATTAAATTGTAAACAAAATGTAAACTTGCAATATGCAAACTTTTATAAAAAGTTTATTTGACGGTATGCACTATGTAAACTATAATAAGCTCATAAGGAGTTTGCAATATGAAAACATAAGGAGGTGAAAGCATGGAAACAAACGAATTAATTAAACTCCGACAACGATTTGGATATACACAGTTAGATATAGCAAACATGCTGGGTTTACCTAAATCTACATATAATCAAAAAGAGAATGGCAAACGGTCTTTTAAACCGGTGGAAATGGTTCAAATCTATGAATTTTTTCACCGACTAGATGATAGCTTGAACATGCAGGATATTTTTTTAATCAAATAGTTTACTAAACGTAAACAATGAGGTGTAGAAATGTTAAACAAAGAAACAGTACTCAATGAAATATGGGAACACGAATTCAATATCAATTATGAAGCTCAAAGAAAAACATATCTTCATTTTGCAGAGCAAGAACGAGAGTTTGCAATGCGCGTGGCTAAGGTACATGCGAATGAAACAATCGACCAACTTATTGACGCGCCATTGTGGGCTTTGGTTCTGATTTTGAAGGATTATGAGGATAAACAAAAATGAATTATAAACACTGGACATTTAAACCTATTGAAGAAGTTAAAGAATACTACGAGCGAACAGGGCTTATAGTTCCTACTTACTGGGCGTTAACAAAACATGATTTTGAAATTGAAATAGCTCGTTTTCAAAGCGTAGTAAATCGTCAAGCTAGTGAGCACTTCAAAAGAATGGTTACATGTGATGAGCGAAAAATCATATTAAGACGTAATCAAGAGTACCTACATTGGTTGCTAACTATACAAATCGAACTTGGCCTATAAGGAGGTGAAACCATGAATAAGATCTGCGTTACTGTTGAGGAGGCCGCCAAATTATGCTCCGTAAGTGATGAGCAAATCAGAAAATGGGCCAAAGATTACGACTTCCCTTCCATGAGGATTGGAAAGGCTGGCGGTAAAAGATTAATACATTTAGAGGCATTGAATAATTGGCTAAGACAAAAATGCCAATTAAGAATGGGGGAACGACAATGAAGTGGATAGCAGCGATGTTATGCATAACATCGTATGGAATTATTGAAGGCTCCGATGTGCAGGGATATGAATTAACCTCTGCAACATGGGCATTGTTAATTACATGCATGATTGCTGCAATAGGCATCATGTTTTACGAAATAAAAAAAGAGGACACCACTAACTGCAATTAGTGATGCCCTAGTCAAAATTAACCAACTCAATTATAGCAAGAAACGGAGATTTAACACAATGAATAAAAAAATTATCGTAACAACTTCCACTATTGCTGCACTAGCAGTAAATGTTATGGCTAACGGTGTAGTTACAGGACCAGTAGAACCTAATACCAATGCACCTGTCGCTACTGGCTACAACTCTATTGCAAGTGGTGCAAATACAGTGGTTAATGCTACGAATTCTGTTGCACTTGGCCGTGATAACAAAATTACTGGAAACGATACCATCGTTATTGGTGGTGGCAATGGCACTGTTGCAGGCGGACAATCAACTGCTATTGGATATAACAACTATATTGGAGCCCATCAAGAGCAAACAGTAATTGGCGCAAATTCTGTTGTAGATAACCAGGGCTCAATTGTTATTGGTACACACTCCGTAACAAGAGGCATTGACGCTGTTACTATTGGCAATAACGCCAGTGCACCTGTGCAAAACAGCGTAGCGATTGGCACTAATAGTCAAACTTATGCACCTGTTGGCTTCGGGCAAATGCAAATTAACGGCGTTACCCATGTATTTGCAGGAGAACAGCCAAATTCTAGCGTGTCATTTGGATCTAAACAAAGTGATACATATAGCAATATTCATAATTATAACCGTCAGTTACAAAACGTCTCAGCAGGACGTATTGAAGCTGACAGCCTCGATGCTGTTAATGGCTCCCAGCTGTATGCAGCTATTGATGAAATTAATTCGTTAGGGGGGACAACAAGCGAACATGCTCGACAAATTAATCGAAATACTAATAGCATTGGAACTATTAATAGCAGCATTAATAGGATTGATATCGGTGTTAGCACTAATACTAAAGATATTACAGATTTAAAGAAAAAAATCGATACAAATACAACTGTTATTAGAAATGAATTGAATAACAAAATCAATACAACAGAACGTCGTATTAATAAGTTGGGAGCAAGCTCCGCTGCATTGGCTGGTCTGCACCCACTCGATTTTAATAAAAACGATAAAATGTCATTTGCCTTATCTTATGGTCGATATAAAAGTCAAAATGCAGTCGCACTAGGTGCTTTTTATAGACCTAACGAAAAAACAATGTTTGGTGCTGGTGTTAGTCTTGGCAGTGAAACTCAAATTACTATTAATGCTGCATTTAGAGTTGGCAAAAGTTCTGACTATGTGCCAGAGGCTAAAACAGACAATAGTCGTATTAGTCAACTTGAAAAATTAGTTCAATCTTTAACGGAAGAAGTGGCTACATTGAAAAATGGCAACTAAACATGCCCTTATAAATAACAGCTATTCTGACGAATGGTATACACCAGCTTATGTAGTCAGAACAATGTTAAAGGTATTCCCACCAAATGCTGGTGATAGGATTTTATTGCCATTCGATACCGCTGAAAGTAATTTCACAAAGATTATTACAGCAGAATATGACAAACAAGCTATATGGGGCATACAAGATTTTTTAACTCGTGATTATGAGTTCGATTATCTAATATCTAACCCACCGTATAGCATAAAGGATAAAATCATAGAACGTTGCATTGATCTAGGCAAACCAAGTGTACTGTTATTGCCTATAGATACACTGGGGGGGTACAAAGACATAAATTATTCCACCGTACGCGGATAGGGGTATATATACCAACTAAGCGTATTAAGTTTATTAATGAAAATGGCGACAATTCTAAAACGCCAGCTTATCACAATATAGTTATGCTGATTAATTCAAAACAAAATAGCATTCATTTTGAATATGAATATAAGGAGACAGAACAATGAACCAAATTACAATCGAATTCAAAAATGCAAAAGACTTGGCAAAGAAAATTAATGAATATAATGAAATGCTAAACCCTAAAACCGTTGATGAACCACAAACAGTCAAAGTGGTAGAGGCTCCTAAACAAGAAGTAAAGCCTGAACACATCGAAGAGGTAGCAAAAAAAGTAGTTGAGGTCGTAAACAAAGTTGAAGAACCTCAAACAGAACCTGTTGAGGTAAAAGAGAAACCAGCCGAAGAGGTTGCAGAAGTTCCTGTTACGAACTTTGATGGCGAACCTATAGAGGTTAAAGCAGAAGAAGTTGAGGAATCAACCGAAAATGAGTTAGACGTTGAAACGGCGGAAATTGATCCTCATGTATATTGGACAAACTTCAAAAACTGGTTGAAGGACAGCGGTCAAGAAGGTGCCAAGGCTGCACTTGATATTTTTCGTAAACACGGCGTTTCCGGAAAACCATCTGCAGAAGATTTATCGCAAGAAATTATCGAAGAACTTGATACATTAATCAACAAATAATTGATAGGTAAGCGAAGGAGAATAGGAACATGGCTAATGTTAATAGTTATAAAGTAGTAATCGACAATGTAGTACCTCAAATTGAGGTACTACAAAAGGCAATGGAGCTAGATCCAGCCAATACTATCGAATATCAACGTGCGTTAGATTTTTGCGAAACGAATATTAGCGTTTCAGAAACTATCATAAAAGCTATGAAACTTGTCGAAAAGGACAATAAAAAGACAGCTGAAGATAGTAAAAAGACAGAAGAAAAACCAAAGACTACCACAAAGAAAAAGGAACCTAAACCAGCTCCAGTTGTTGAGGCTGAAAAAGTGGAAGAAGAAACAGACATCTTTGATATGTTCGATTAAAGGTGGTGCACTATGGACATATTAGCAAGGGTATATATCCCTAGAATGTTTGACAGTGTGATTTTAGAAAATGGCTACGATGCACTATTTACTACTATTTACCATACCGATTGCAACTTTGCATTCGGTGGTAAATGGAAGCGTAAATATAGTTACAGTTATGGTTATACAACTGCTGCAAAGTACTTCACATGTCCTAATTGTGGCGTACATAGTGAACCGTTTAGAAACAAGATCTTATTCGTGCGCGATGATGAAAGCCTTATACCACTAGAAGTTTGGGCAGATGTTGTAGAGTTTAAAAATTATCTCGATTTACGATTTACGTATAGGGCTATCACTATGCGATATGATGGCACCTTTATTGATGAAGGTATTCGTAAAGAGGTATTGCGATTTGACTTCAAGAAAAAGAAAGCCATCTATACTGACTATAATCGCGATAAGCATGAACTTACGCTCGAATATATACACCATAAAAGAGTCATGGAAGTACTAACTTATCTAGGTAAATCTTATGCCATGCACGATATTAACCGGAAGCCACTAAATAATGTGTTCAGGTCTTTGCGATTAGCATTTGAACGTAGGATTAAAAAGGCCTATGGGTATTCCACTAGTGATGTATATATAGCACCATCTTTTAATGAAGATAACGGCTATCACTTTTCTATGCTGTTAAACATGATCTTGAAGCTATCTGCACCAGATATGCCAAACATTATAAGTATTCAACGAGGGGCTGACTACTGGAACGATAACTATGCAAGATTAATTACCTCTATTCCGTTTGATAGTGATGTATTGGATTTAACAAGAAAAGGAATGAACTTTCAAGAGGCTTTGCGTGTGGTTTATAAATCACCTAACAGCAAGGCATTGCGTAGGGCTATGGCAAAAAATCCTATGTCAGTCGTACTATCCAGCGTATTAAGTCTATTTAAAGATGAAAATTGCAGGCGTACGATTGTTGATTTAAATCGTCATAACCTTCCTGATGATGAAAAGTATAAATACACTGGCAAAGTTCATTGCGCTAAGGATATTAGAAAATCGATGAAGTTGCATATCGATGGTTCAAAAGAGTTTTGGCAAATAATGATTGCAAGATATGGCGAACCTGCTGCATTGCGTTGGATATTGTCCGAGGACTTCCGAGACACTGAGGACTGCGTAAGAATGTATTCCGAGTTAATACTCAAATATCGAGATAAGTTTTGGGGCAAAAAGTTCAAACTAAAAGCATTACATGCTGAGCTTATTAATATCTATAACAAGCAAGAGTATGGCGATGTTAATTTACCGGCTATACCAGCATTAAATGCTGACGTAAACGGACTACATTTTGTAGTCCCAAAAACTGCTGCAGATTTAATGATAATCGGCAAGCAACTTAAAAATTGCGTAGGATCTTATAAAGATAGAGTCATGAAAGGGAATACCGCAATTGTGGTTGTAACAGACGATAACATGAAACCTGTAGCGTGTCTTGAATTAACAAAAGATATAGACAGTAAAGAAAAATTCACAAAGCTGGTACAGGCAAAATTGTTTGGCAATCAATGTGTTTCTAAAAATAAAGACGTCAATAACACTGTTTTAACATGGGCTAACCAGTTAAAGATTGAACCGGTAACAGTAGATATTCAAGCACAAGTAAGCTAGGGGGACACAATGAAATTAAGTGCAATAACATTAAATAACTTCAAAGGAATTAAATTTATAAACTTTGAATTCGATGGCAATGACGCTTCCATATATGGTGATAATGCCACCGGTAAAACAACTATATTTGACAGTTTATGCTGGTTATTGTTTGGCAAGGATAGCCTAGATAGAGCGGATTTTGAAATAAAAACGCTTGTAAATGGTGAACCACTTCATAATGTTAATCATGAAGTCGAGGCAATCTTCAGTAATGATGATGGCACCAGCTTTACTTTAAAACGCATATACCGCGAGCGATATAGCAATCCTCGTGGTGGCGAAACAAAACTAACTGGACATACGACCGATTACTTTATTAATGAAGTACCAGTCAAAGAAAAAGAATATAAAGCATTTATCAATAACATGATTAACGAGGACGTATTCAAGTTAATCACTAACCCACTATATTTTAACGAGCAGTACAGCTGGCAAAACAGACGCAAGTTACTGCTTGAAATGTGTGGCGATGTTGATGATGAAAGCGTAATTAATAGTCGCGATGATCTTAAACGATTAGCACAATTATTAAACGGACACACCGTTGAAGAACAGAAGAAAATTGTAGCGGCTAAAAAGACAGCTCTTAATAAAGAATTGGACATGATACCAGTTCGTATTGATGAGGCTGTAAGAAATAAGCCTGAAATTGCATTAGATAAAACAAAATTAACTCAAGACATTCAAGTCATAATGAATGGTATTGATGAGTTAGAAAAAGAAAAAGCTATTATCAACAATGGCTTTGAAGCTACAGAAAAACACTCTAAAATGCGTGAAATTAATCGTCAGTTAGAGGCAAGACGCTCAGAGGTATTATCTGACTATAAGAAAGATAAACAAGCGCTACGGTCTAAATATGAGCTATCTCTTATGCAGTTAAAATCATTAGAGGCTGAACGTGATAGATACTGCGACAGACATAATGATTTAAATAGAGATATAGACCTAGAAAACAAACGAATTGAAAAGTTACAAGATGAGTTTAATTCGTTTAACAGCCAAGAATTCGACACTGTAAATTGTCCTACTTGTGGGCAACCGTATCCAGAAGAAAAACGAGCAGAGCTCGAGACTATTTTTAACACTCAAAAATCTACAAATCTTGAAGAGTGGCAAAAATTAATTAATAGTGCGAAGGCTATGAAGCAATCGTACATGGAACAACAAGACATTATGGCTGTAAAGGCTGACGGATTAACAAATCAAATTGTTGACAAGCAAAAAGAATATGATAGTCAGTTTAAGGAATATGAGGAACTGCAAGAACCTAACATTGATGATGATCCAGCATACAAAGACTTAAAAGCCGAGCTATTTATTCTCGAATTAGATGATGGCAATGAAGCTGACGACGATAAACTTTTAAAAATTGATACAGAATTGAAGGAATTAAAGTCGAAAAAGTCGGCACTAGAAACAGAGCTCAATAAGTTTAAAATGGCAGCCGATATTGATACACGCATAGCAGAGTTAGAAACACAGCAACGAAAGCTGGCTGAGGAAAAGAATTTACTAGATGAAACATCATTCTTGATTGATGAGTTTGTAAAAACAAAAGTCGATTTATTGGAACAATCCATTAACAGCCATTTTGAATATGCTCGCTTCAAAATGTTTAATGGGCTAGTCAATGGAAGCATTGAAGAGTGTTGCGAGACCACCTATAAAGGTGTTCCATATCGCAGCATGAATAATGCGGCCCGAATGAATGTAGGGCTCGACATTATTAATGCATTAACTAAATTTTATAACGTTACTGCTCCAGTCTTTATCGATAATGCTGAGGCTGTAACAGATTTTATCAAGTGTAATAGTCAGACAATCAAATTGGTTGTAGACGCTGACTTCAAAACATTAACAAAGATCTAGGAGGTAAACCATGTCAAAAGAAGTTGCAATCAACAAACCATCATTACCAGGTTTTCAATCTGCGGAAGGATTTGAACTTTTACAACGTCAGGCAAAAATGTTTTGCGGTTCATCTTTAGTACCGCAACAATTCCAAGGCGAACAAAACTTTGGGAACGCTATTATTGCATTGGAAATGGCTCAACGTATGAATGCATCACCTTTAATGGTTATGCAAAACTTATATATCGTTTATGGCAATCCAGGCTGGTCTAGTAAATTTTTGATAGCTACATTTAATCAATGCGGACGCTTTGAGGCTATCAAGTACAAGGAAACCGGGAAGAAAGGAACCGATAGCCAAGGCATCATCGCCTACACCAGAGAAAAGGGTAGCGATGAAATTATACAAGGTCCAGAAGTTACTATCTTAATTGCTAAGCAAGAAGGCTGGTACGACAAAAAAGGTAGTAAATGGAAAACAATGCCAGACCAAATGTTACGTTATAGGGCTGCAGCTTGGTTGATCCGCACAACAGCTCCTGAAATTTCAATGGGCTTACAAACTACTGATGAAATTATAGACGTTGAAGGCAACGTCAGTGATGTTATGGACGATGTAACAACTACTATCGAACATAATGCAAATAGCGAAGTGATTGATGTAGAACCCAGCACACCTACATTCGTAGACGCTGAAACCGGCGAAGTCCTTAATGCTGATGAAATGTTCAACTCATGATTAGTATCGAATGTTATGGTAGCAGTTCGGCTGGCAACTGCTACCGCATAAAAAGCAGTGTAAACGGCGATGAATTACTTCTCGACGTAGGGTTGCCATTTAAAGCAATCCAAAGGGCTTGCAAGTATAACTTCATACATCTGTTAGGTGCTTTAGTTACGCACCAACATGGCGACCATGCAAGGGCTGTTGCTGATATGTTAAAACTTGGACACAAGATATATATGTTACGAGAAACCGCCGATGCCTTGCATGTGATAGACGAGCATTCATGGGTTGAGATAAGCCCTAAAAAATCATTCAGACTGGGTGTATTTACAGTATTACCATTTGAGCTTCAACACGATGTGCCTAACGTTGGGTATTTGATAACAGATGGCGAAGAAAAATTACTGTATATCACCGATACGTACTATTGCAAATATACGTTTAAAGGTGTTCATCACATAGTAGTGGAGTGCAATCATTCGTATGAGCTACTTAAACAAAGAGTTGAACAAGACGAGTTAAGTAAGCAACGAATGGAACGGCTGATTCAGTCCCACTTTGCACTTGAAAATGTCATAAAGTTTTTACGGTCAATGGATCTTTCACAATGTAAGGCCATTTACCTTGTGCATTTATCTAATGAAAACTCGAATGAAGAGTATTTCAAGAAAACTGTACAAGCTGCAACAGGTAAATTGGTTATCGTTCACCAAGAAAAAGGGGGGGGATTATGCGAGTAAGGTTCGATGTATTTATTAAGGCCTTAGAGGACAAACATTTAACGCTTATGCAGTTTTCTAACGAGTCTCAGACCGTTCCAAAATCACTTGTCTTATATCTAAGTGGAAAACCGATAGCGTTTGATAAAAAGCGCTTTATGTGGTGTAAAGTGCTAGGCCTAGAACATGACGAATTATTTTATTAGGGGGTAAAGAATGGCATTTGTTAAGACGTATTTTAGCCATGACATCAATACTTTAGCAGACCCTAAGATTGCAATCATGATTAATATTCACGGAATAATTTCATATGCATGGTGGTGGATCTTGCTGGAGAAATTAGCAGAGGCTAACGACAATAAATTGCCGTGTAACAAAGTTACGTTCTTGGGGCTTTCAATCGTCATGGAAATTAATCCAGAAACAGCAAAATTTAGCACTCGCTTAGCAAATGTAGCAAGTGCTAGCAATGCTAAGTTGCTAGAAATTTTCATAAAATCGCTTGTCGAAGATTGCAATTTGCTAGAAACAGATGGCGAGTATTTTTGGTCGCCAGGCATGCTAAAACGCGTAAATTTAAGGGAAGCAAAAAATTGCGAGTTGCGCGAAAAACGTAGACAGGCTGGGCGTTTAGGAGGTCTAGCAAAATCAAAAAATGCTAAGCAAAATGTAGCAAGTGCTAAGCATTTGTTAGCAGGTGCTAAGCAAAACCTAGCAAGTCTAGCTAATAATATAAAAGAAAATAATATAAAAGATATTAGAGAGAGAGAAGAAACGCGCGAAACGAATATCGAAAATCCTATATCTATGTTCGAAAATGAAAAACAAAATAATAAGGCTGTTTACGATTTATACATGAAGTCGATTGGCGATATATCCCCTGTTATAAAAGAACGACTCGATGATCTGGTCGAAACATATGGCAGTGAACGTGTCATTGTGGCTGTTAATACAACTGCAGAAAATGGCGGTAACAGTATTAAGTATGTCGAAACCGTAGCAGCTGGTAATTTAAAAAAGGAGGTGAACCAAGCGAATGGAACCAATAAACGTGGGGGTGGAACTAGAAAAACTCAAACAAAAACTGACGGAACGGAAGTTGACTGGTCCAAAGAGACAGGCGAATGGATTTGAAGTGTATTACCCTGTTTATTCTGAACCGGTAGTCATTAAAAGCACATCATCAAATTTAGAACAATACGGCATTAAAGGTCGATATAATGACATGACATTTGATAGGTTAAAGGCCTTAGGCGCTCCAGTTGAAGATAGGGAAGTATATAACCAGGCTTACAAATATGGGGCTCATATACGAGACCATATCACTAATGGTCGAGGATTGATCTTATTAGGCCCTGTAGGAACTGGAAAGACTTCGATAGCTGTCAGCATATTACGAAGGGCGATTGAACAAGGTTACAATGGCTACATTATTTCAATGATTAGTTTGCTCGACACCTTACTAACATTAAGTAAAGGGCCAACGGAACACTATATAAAATTTGAAAATCGTATTCGCAATATACCGTTATTAGTATTAGATGATTTTGGGGCCGAATATAGTAATGCTTGGGTAGCAAATAAGGTTGAATCCATCATATCGGACAGGGTGGGAGATAGAAAATCAACCATTATTACTACCAATTTAACGGTAGCTCAAATCAAATCAAGTTATGACGGTCGAGTATATGACAGACTAAAAGAAACGTCATTCTTATTACGATTTAAAGGCGAGTCAAATCGCAAGCCTTTAAATAATAGCGAAATTTAATTATTTGAGCTACAAAGTGATTTTATATCGCTGGTGATAAAATACCTAGACAAACAATTACATAGGCCATAGCGGGCGTGCTACGTAGTTCAAATTAAAAAATAAAAGTTATACATTGAGGTGTAAACATGAAAATTAAAATTAAAGTCGATAATAAAAACAAAACTACGAAAGTTGATTTTAACGAAAAATATAGTATTGATGATGTTATCACAAATGTAGGTGCTGCATTGTGCCTTATGTTAAAAGAATTAGACGAAGAAGAACGTATGGCGTTTGGATTGGCAATGTGTAAGCACATTGCAGAAGTAACAGGTCTTTATGGGGAAATAGGGTACGAATGTTGTGAAAAATAATCTTGTAATATATGGCCGGCCAACGACCAAAAAGAACAGTTCGCGAGTAGTCTATGCTGGGAAATATCCAAAAGTCTTACCATCAAAAGCATATTCCGATTATGAACATTTAGCGTTACAACAGTTGCAATTCTACCGCAAGCGTTTTTATGTAGGTGGTCCAGTTCATGTCCGGTGCCGCTATTACATGCCGGACAAAAGATCTTGGCCTGACTTGGTCGGCCTATTACAAGCTACGAGTGATATTCTAACGAAGGCCAAAATAATTGACGATGACAAATGGATAGTGCATTACGATGGCTCTCGTATTGTTGGTGTTGATAAAGCGGAGCCTAGGGCTGAAATTGAAATTATACCAATCGAAGCTGGTACTCCGTTGCATGAGTTAAAGCGAAAGGATAAATAGCAATGGAAAATATTCCACAATTTTTATCTCACTTGCCGATATGGAAGGCCAATCCGTTGGACAAGGTGAAAACTGCAAAGCGTAAACCTGTAAGGGTTAGAGAACATAAATTTGATACCGTAGATAAAACGACAGGTAACGTTGTAGAAAAGGTATGCCCTATATGCGGAAAGACTTATACAGTCCCATATCGATTAAGAAATGTAAGCAAAACGTGTGGTGGTTCATGCGGTCAGAAATTGCGATTATCAAGAATGGAGCCTGAAAAATGGGTCGATGAGGCTATTAAGTTAAGACAAGACGGCCTTAAATTAAGTGATATTGCATTACGTGTTAACAGAGCAACAAGTACTGTATGGACATATTTGAAACGAAGGGGTTATTAATATGAACGAAAATTTATTTGAACAAGTAACCGGTTATCATGATGCAATTATGCCTGAACGCAAAACAGAATTTGCAGCTGGCTATGATCTTTGCGCTTATCATACTGGGTATGTTAATCCAGGCGAAATAGTACTTATCGAAACTGGTGTTAAGTGCAAAATTAATCCGGACGAGTATTTGCAATTGCATTTACGCTCAAGTGTAGGGATTAACAATGCAGTGATGTTGGCTAATGGGACAGGAATTATTGACGCTGATTATTACAACAATGAAACTAACGAAGGTCATATCATGATACCGTTACGCAATATCGGCGACAAAGTGTTTCACTATAAAGCTGGTGAACGATTAGCACAATTAGTATTTATGCCTTATAGAATTGCAAGCTATGATACGGCCACTAGAAAGCGAACAGGTGGGTTCGGTAGTACTGATAAATAAAGGGGCTTAACATGAATATTCAAGAAATATTAAAAATCGCAACTCTTATGGGGAAAAATGACGAGTTCAAAATAAAAAATATTGAAGATAACAAAGAATATTTTATTGAACAATTTACAAGCAATTTTGATGAAATTAAGGATAAGCATGTTATCACGTTATATGTAAGGGGAAAAAATGAATGGAAACCGTCAGGGAATGGACAATTGAAGAAATAATAAAAATCGCTAGCGAAAGCGCTATTGATAAGTATAAAAAGCTGGAAGAACACAGGCACGAACAGAATTGTAAAAAGGCCAGGGAAAATACAAAAAGGCTATTGAATGGCTATAATGAATTGAAGGAACACTGCGAACATGCGATAGCAAGTGTAGAAAATAGCGTTCCGAGTGATCTTCAAATTGTGCTTAACGAAGTATTTAACCGTAGGGGCTTACTTCGTGTCGAGGCGATTGCCTCTAGTAAGAGGCGTACCGAATTGATTATTGAACATATCGATAGTATGCTGGCCGTGTATCGTACACAATGTGAACATCGATGTGAACCGTTTTTTGACATTTTGATTGATTTTTATATCGAAAAAATGTCAGTTGAAGAAATAGCCGATGCAAAACACGTATCGACACGAACAGTATATAATTACCTCGAAAGGGCTGAAAAGGACGTAAGCATATTGCTTTGGGGGGTTCAAGCAGCTTGACAAATGTTTGCAAAAACCTTTCATTTATTTTGCAAAACAGCCATATTATAATGTTAGTGTTGAATACTGTTCAATACTCTTGGCATTCTACATAGAACACTATACCTATCCTTCAAAAACTATCAGCGAAAAAGCTCAAATACATGTCGTTCTCTCGAATATGTATTTGGGCTTTTTCGTTTATAAAAAGGCTGAAACAATGACTACAATCAAATGCAAGGCTACGAATTGCCTTAACAATAAGCATGGCAAGTGTATAGCAAACTTTATCGTATTTGATAGACGTTGCCAGGCTTTTTTTACTTCTGAAACTGCTAGTCGATATAGTGGCTGCACAATGAAGAAGGAACACAATCGTTATAAATCTAGTAAAAGGAGCGTACTAAAATGAATATCGTTGAAAAGAATATAGCGGACATTAAACCGTATGGAAATAATCCACGAAAAAATGATAGTGCCGTTGCACCTGTTGCTAATTCTATTCGTGAATTCGGTTTCAAAGTACCTATCGTAATTGATAAGGACGGCATTATTATTGCCGGTCATACACGATATAGGGCCGCTAAGGAGTTGAAACTAAAAACAGTACCTTGTATTGTGGCAGATGATCTTACAGAGCAACAAGTAAAGGCATTTAGATTGGCCGATAATAAGGTAAGCGAGTTCGCTGAATGGGACCAGGACGCATTACTTGAAGAATTGCAAGGCATTCTCGAAGTAGATATGGCAGACTTTGGGTTCGTGAATGAAGAAGATGAGCTCGAAGAACCGGACGATACATATACGGCTGATATTAATATTCCACAATATGAGCCTACCGGCGAAGTTGTACCGCTTGAAAGTTGCGTAGATGATGATAAAACAATCGCTTTACTTATCGAAATTGATGATAGCAACGTAAGCGAAAAGGAAAAAGAATTCCTTCGTAAGGCTGCACAACGTCATAACCAGTTTAATTACAAACGCATTGCCGAGTACTATGCTAACGCTAGCGAGGAAATGCAAGAACTTATGGAGCGTTCTGCACTTGTAATTATTGATTATGACGATGCAATCAAAAATGGATATGTGCAATTATCGAGTAGCTTGGAGGCGATTTTAGGTGAAGAAAACGAACAAGACTAAAATCGGTTATTTCATTATTTCTCATGGCAGACCTAATGAGCAGCTAACATATAAATTATTGTGTTCAGGTGGCGTAGAAATTGACGATATATTTATTGTTTGTGATGATCTTGATACGACATTACCTGAATATATTAAAAAATATGGCGACAGAGTGATTGTATTTGATAAGCAACGGTACATGGATAGTTGCGATAGTGGTGTTCAATCTCCAACTGGACTGCATGCCGTGTATGCGAGAAATGCTGCATACGATTTGGCATTAGAAAAAGGATACGACTATTTCGTTATTGCTGATGATGATATCGATAGTATTACTTATCGATATCCAGATGGCGATAAGTTAAGAAGTAAAAACGTACATGATGTCAAAAATTGCTTTATTGCACTATCTGAGTATATGCAAACATCTGACAAAATATATTGTATAGGCATTGCACCGCACATTGCTTTCATGGGTGGTGTGAAAGCACCTATCGTAGCAGAAGGCATGAAACGTGTCGTATTTAATATTGGATTATATCGAGCTGGAAAGCGTATACGTTATGCAAGTGAGTGCCAGGAAGATTTAGCAGCAAGCATTTTATATAATCAGCAAGGAAAACTGATGTTTTCGTGTGGCTTATTACAGCAAAGCGCAATCGTTGAAGGTAGAAACAAAGAGGGTGGCGGTATTGAAGGACATTACGATAAAAGCAATGACTATTATCGACACTTCGGAACACTTATTTATGTGCCTGCTACAATTGCAATGCGATTAGATAGCGACACATTTACTAAAAAATATATGAGCAACTATTATCCGATGATCTTGTCAGACAGGTGGAAGAAATGAACGAAAAATTTGCTGTATTCATTTTAAGTCATGGCAGGGCTGGCAATGTTAAAACATATCAAACATTAATCGACCAAGGTTATACCGGTAAGATTTATATTATTGTTGATGATGAGGACGATATGCAACAATCTTATGTCGATAGATATGGTATAGACGTTGTTAGGATATTTAGTAAACAGGCTGCATCTGTTTTAGTGGACCCTGCCGATTTAGAACCTAAGTTGAAGGGCGTTATATATGCTCGTAATTACTGTCATACGATAGCTGCGGAATTAGGATTAACACACTTCCTTGTATTAGACGACGATTACAACTTATTTGCGCATCGTTACCAAGTTGGCGATAAGTTATTATCGTGTAAAACAAAGCGGTTAGATGATGTCTTTCAATGTATGCTCAATTTTTTAGATGATACAGGGGCACTAACAGTAGCGCTTGCACAAGGTGGCGACTTTATTGGTGGTGTAGATAATGGCAACTTCAAAAGGAAGTTACTTCGTAAAGCAATGAACAGCTTTTTCTGTAGAACAGATAAACCTTATAAATTCTTTGGACGTATTAATGAAGATACAACCATGTATGTAAGGTATGGCGAAACTGGACATTTGATATTTACAACTATGTTATTTATGCTCAATCAAGGGCAAACACAGAAAAACAAAGGGGGCTTAACAGAAATGTACCTAGATAGCGGTACGTTCGTTAAGTCCTTTTATTCTGTTATGTACTCGCCTTCGTGTGTAAAAGTAGCTGCGATGGGTGATAAGCATATGCGTATGCATCATCAAGTCAAATGGGAGTGCTGCACGCCGAAGATATTATCTCAGAAATATAAGAAAGGGGGTTAGCGTATGGCTAAAATGGGGCGACCAAAAAAGAATATTAAACAAGAACAGTTCGAAGCGATGTGCCAAATTCAAGCTACGCAGGAAGAAATTACCCTCGTTCTAGGGGTTAGCGATAAGACACTTAATGCATGGTGCAAGCGAACGTATGGCAAGACATTTTCCGATGTTTTTCGTGAAAAGAGAAGTGCAGGCAAGATTAGCTTACGACGAAAACAGTGGAAGCTGGCCGATAGATCTGCAACTATGGCAATATTTCTTGGCAAGCAATTTCTTGGACAGACTGATAAAACAGAAATGGAAGTCAATACTACTGTTCAAAGCAACCCACTCGAAGGTGTAACAACAGAGGAACTTAAAAAGCTAATCGATAAAGAGGGGTGAGGATATGAAACTCACACCGGAACTCATGCTACAGTTCAAATATGAGCTGGCTCGGCGTGAGTTTTTTTATTATTGCCACCTACAGGCTCCGGACTTTTACAAAAAAGAACGTGAATACCTAGTCCATTTATGCGATGAGATACAGAACTTTTACGAGGACCCTAAACAAAAAGTCCTTATCATGAACATGCCACCTCGTCATGGTAAAAGCCGTACAGCTCAAATGGCAGTTAAGTGGATACTTGGCAAGAACCCTATTGAAAAAATCATGACAGGTTCATATAACACTACATTGTCTACTACCTTTGCAAAGAATGTTCGTAATGATATTCAGGAAGTTAAGGCAGATAAAAACAGAGTAGTATATACTGACATATTCCCTAACGTTCGCATTAAACGTGGCGATGCTAGCATGGATATGTGGTCGCTTGAAGGTGGTTATAATAGTTACCTTGCGACGTCCCCTAGCGGTACCGCTACAGGCTTTGGTGCCTCTATTCTGATTATCGATGATATTATCAAGAATGCCGAGGAGGCTTATAACGAGAACACTAAGGCAAAGCATTGGGATTGGTTCACTAATACTATGCTTTCACGTCTCGAAGAAGGTGGCAAGATTATAATCATCATGACACGTTGGGCTAGTGATGATCTAGCTGGTAGGGCAATCGAACACTTTGGGAATAAAGCAAAGGTTATTACTATGAAGGCCTTACAAGATGATGGCACGATGTTATGCGACGATGTATTGTCTTATGAAAGTTATCAAGAAAAGTGCAGGGCAATGGGTGAGGACATAGCCAGTGCGAACTATCAACAAATACCGATTGATTTAAAAGGGTGCCTATATTCTGAACTGAAAACATATGAGCATGTTCCATGTAATGAAGCTGGCGAACCTTTATTTACTCAAATTAAAAACTACACTGATACTGCTGATACTGGCGAGGACTGGTTAGCAAGTATCACATATGGCATTTATAACAAAGAGGCTTATATATTAGACGTTGTATTTACGAAAGCAGCAATGGAACAAACAGAACCAGCTGTTGCAGATATGCTATATCGTAATCGTGTTAATGTAGCAGACTTCGAAAGCAATAATGGTGGTAGAGGATTTGCAAGACAGGTTATACGGCTGTTACGAGATGAGTATAAAAGCAATTACACAAAGGTTGTAGCGTTCCACCAATCTAAAAATAAGGAGGCTCGCATACTATCCAATGCGACATGGGTTATGGATCACATTTACTTCCCTAAAAACTGGGCTGACAAATGGCCTGAATTTTATAAAGCTATCACGCGTTATCAACGTGAGGGCAAGAATGAACATGACGATGCTCCGGACGCATTAACAGGTATTGCAGAAAAGCTGACTGCACCGGACTACAAGTCAACACGTACAAATATTTATTAGGAGGCTTATTTATATGGCTGTTATGGCAAATCCAAGAGATAGCGAATACGAATTACTGCATGACGCTTATTATGGAACAGGCATGTTCGCTAATGGCGGTGCGTTACCTAAATATTCTCGTGAAAGCCCACAGAATTATGAGTACCGCAAAAAACTTTCATATTATTTAAACCATACAGGGCCGATACTCAATGCTGGTGTCGACCCTATTTTTAAAGACGAAATATCACGCGACTATAACAAAAGCGAACTTTTTGCTTCATTTTTGGAAAACGTAGACCGATTAGGGACATCGCTACAAGAATTTATGCGTTTTAACGCAACGCAAGCAAAATTGTATAGCGTTATGTATATCATTGTCGATAACGTAACAGAGTTTGGTGAAACGATGGCCGATGTGATCTCTAAGCGCCAATTCCCTTACCTATATGCAGTTGAGCCTAAGTGCATATATAACTGGCGAATTAGTGAAGCAGGCGAGCTGGAATTTTTTGCGTACACATCTCAAGTGTTCGATGAGGAAGGTAATGCGAAAACGCAGTTCCATGAATGGACAAAAACATCATGGGTAACAAAAGACGAAAATGGCAAAGTAATTGCACAAGGTGAGCATAATATCGGTAGAATACCTGTCGTTCAATGGTTTGGACGTAGTTCAAAGAAAACAGATATATTGCCACCTCCTGAATTTCTATCTATTGCAAGAACTAACCACCAAATATATCATCAATGCTCGTTGCTATCTCAAATACTAAGCATGCAAACGTTTAGTATTTTGACATTGCCTGATAACGGTCAAAACATTGGTGATATTACACTTGGTACAAATAACGTGCTAATGTATCCGGCCGAATCAGGGCATGCTCCTGCGTTTATTGCACCGGATATTGGACCGGCACAAATTCTGATACAAACAATTAAAACGCTTACAGATGATATGTATCGATTGTCAGGAATTAACTCAGTAATAGGTGTGCAAGAGTCAAAAAGCGGTGTGGCTAAGCAATGGGATTTTGAACGAACCAACCAACGGCTGGCTGATTTTTCCGTACAATGTGAAAACGCAGAATATGACATCATTGATTTATATGAATTGTGGACAGGTGAAATTATCGATTATAAATGTGATTATCCTCGCAACTTTAAAATTAATGACGTAGCCGATGTTATCGCTCAATCTCAATCTGTACTCGATTTAAACCTTGGCAGTAATACTTTGAAAGTCGAAACAGGCAAAAAGGTATTAGACAGTTATGTACCTAACCTTGAGCCTAAAGAATACGACAAAATTATTGATGAAATTGAAGAAGCTGTTCAACGACAAGAACAGGATCTTGCATATCATGATGATGAAGGGAACGAAGTAGATGAGGACACAGAAGGAGATAGACAAGGCGATAACCAACTTCGAGGCAGAGATAAAGAAACTCCTTGAATTAGGTTATAGTCCTAAGCAAGCTGTCAAAAAGGCTTATGAGACATATCCTGTTATGCAACTGATGAAGCCTACGTTACAGGCTGATTTAACGAACTCATTCATAGCTGGGTATGGCGATGATGTTCCGTATAGTACTAAAAGCATTTCGATGGCAATGGCTGAAAGCTGGGCGGCTGATAACTTAACATTATCTAGTCGCCTTTATGGTCGTTCTAAGGCTATTAAGCAAAGCGTGGCTGATACTTTGACGCAAGCGTTTAAAACCAATAAAGCTGTTAGAGATACTGCAAAGTCAATCTTCGATGGGTATGGCAATGGTGGTATTATTCCAGAAGCCTCGCTACCTAAATTTATTAATGATCTTACGAAGCTCAATATAACTGGTAGTAGTACTCCGGAAGCTAAGCAACTACAACGTAAGGTGCTGCGTAGTGTTCGTGATAAAGTATCACGGCTTACCACTCCAGGTGTTAGGGCTGCATATACTGAATTAACCCATGCTATTGATAAAGGCAACGAAGAACGTATCAATAAAGCGTTAGAAACTGCTGTTCAAGAAAAGACACGTTATAATGCTGAACGTATAGTACGTACAGAAAATGCGAGGGCTTATGCTGACGGTCAAGTAAATAGGTACATGAACGATGATGATGTCGTAGCCTATAAATGGCGGTTAGCTGCAAGGCACCCTCGCTTTGATATTTGCGACTTTTATGCTAATGCTGATTTATACGGACTTGGCAAAGGTGTTTACCCTAAAGATAAGTTACCGACATTGCCTGCTCACCCTCATTGTATGTGCCATATTCAACCATTAACAGAATTAGACATTCAAGAGAATAAGCAGCACAAAGGAATAAATCAAGCTGGCTTGGATTATATTCAAACACTAACTAAACCAAATCAGGAAGTGTTACTCGGTGTGAATGGTCGAAATACTGTATTGAGTGGCAAAGGAGCTTGGCAAAACTTTGCGAGAGGCTGGACATCTGATATATTCAATGCAAGGGTTCCTGCTATGTTACAGGAAATGCCTAAACATACTATAAAACTACACCTACCGAAGGGCAGTCATATAAACTCGGATTATATTATTGATACTAAAGTTATAAACAACAAAGCGTATCGTGATAAATATAACGAACTAGGCTATTCAAAAGATATAACCAAACTGATTTTTTCAGAATGTGTAGCATGCTTAAATGCTGCAAATGGCTATAATCGAGAACGTGGCATAATGATTGACTTGGCAACAAAAAAAGTTGGTAAAGAAAATATCGGTAAAATAGGTTCTGACAACGTAGGAATTTATTATCCTAATAATGATAAAACACCAATAAATCGTTATGTAGTGATACATAATCACCCTAAGAACATCACTTTTTCTGTTACTGATATAGAAAATTATTTAAGAAACAGCTGTGTTCATAGCGCTGTTCTTGTTGATAGTATGGGTCATGTATATCAAATAAAAAATATTAATAGAAGCATAGACGTAGATAAAGTTGTAAATAATATGAAGTCACTGTATAATGATGTTAAACAGTATCAATCAACATGGAAAGCGATGAATTCAGTTGTACAGCGGCTTGTAAAAGAGGGAATTATAGAATATGAAAAAAAATAAAAAGAAAAAAAATGATATACCAATCTTATGGGTGGACGATAGTCAATATGCCGACTTGCCTGTAACGAAAACCCCAGATGACATAATTACTGAAGAAGAACAGGCACAAATAGATGAAATACAAAAAAAATATGACTTTTAAGCACATGCATAGTTGCATGTGCTTTTTGTTTACGCCCTTTCATGTGTGATGATTGGGCGTATTTTTATTGGTGCAATTAGGCGGAGGCCTGTTGCGCCTTTTTTATTTTCATGTATTTACGGAGGTTTACACATGAACATTGCAGAAGTTTATCAAGCACTCGAACAATTGGAAAATGGCAAGGATCTTATCGACGCTATTAAAGGTGAAACATCTCGCCTTAATAACGAAGCTAAGACAACGCGAGAAAAGCTACAAGGTCAAATTAATACGTTAACCGGTGAACGTGATACGCTTTCAACTCGTGTTAGTGAATTGGAAGAACAAGCAGGGGCTGGTTCTAACTCGCCAGAGTACAAACAACTCGAAAAGCAATTAAAAGCTATGAGCGACAAGTTCGAGCAAGCAGAAACTAAGGCAAAAGAAGCAGAAGCTAAACGAATTCAATCTGAAATTATGGCACAAACATTGGACGCTTTCACAAAGGCCAATGCGGTTGATCCGCAGGAGTTTGCACGATTAGTTGCCAATGACATTAAAGTTCAGGACGATGGCACTTATGGCTATCAAAAAGAAGATGGCACTATCGGTACTATTCAAGACCGCACTGCAGAATGGTTGCAAGGTAAATCTTGGGCCGTTAAAGCGACTGGCAATCCAGGTAGCGGACAAGGTGGTACAGGTGGCAGTGGTCCTGATGCAATTAAGGCTGAATTCGCTAAGGCTGTAGGCATTGAAATGTAATTATTTAATTATTGGAGGTCAATTACATGGCAGTTAATACATTACAATACTCTCAACAGTTTCAAACTGTACTCGACCAACAAATGTTAGTTGGTTCCACAACTGGTTTTATGGAAGTTAACGCAGGTCAAGTCAAATACGATGGCGGTGATACTGTTCATATTCCTGAAATTAGCATGCAAGGTATGGCGAAATATGATCGCGATGAAGGCTTCAATCGTGGTTCCGTTACTTTGAAATTTAACCCTTACAAAATGACACAAGACCGTGGCCGTACGTTCTCTCTCGACTCCATGGACGTAAACGAAACAAACTTCGTTGCAACTGCTGGCACTGTAATGGGTGAATTCCAACGTACACAAGTTATTCCTGAAATTGATAGCTATCGCTATTCCAAAATTGCTGCATTAGCAACTACAGAAAATAAAGTAACAACTGGTTATACACCTGCTGTTACTGATATTCTCGATAAATTGGACGCAGAAATTACAGACATTCAAGACGTAATCGGTGAAGATGAAGCACTTATCATCTGTATGTCTACGAAGTTGCGTTCTATCTTGAATAATGCAGACAAATTCCATAAATATTTGGACGTAGCTCAATTTAAAGCTGGTGCAATTAACACTAAAGTTCGTTCTTTTAATGACATTCCTATCCTTGGTGTACCTTCCTCTCGCTTGAAAACACAATACGTGTTTAACGATGGTAAGACTTCCGGTCAAGAGGCTGGCGGTTTTAAAGCTGATACAGCAGCCAAAGAAATTAACTGGATTATCATGCCTCAACGTGCACCAATTGCTGTATCTAAGACAGATAAAGTTCGTGTATTTACTCCGGACATTAACCAAAAAGCAGACGCTTGGAAAATCGACTACCGTAAATACCATGACTTATGGATTCCTAAAAATCGATTGGCTGCAATTCATGTTAACGTTGGTGCGTAAGGTAGGTGGATAATATGGCACGTCTTGTACGATTAAACGAAGTGCAATATGTAAGCGAAGAATATGATATTAAACGCTTACAAGATGAAGGCTTTACGATTGAAGAATTGGAGCCTGTCAAAGATGATGATAAGTCAAAACGTAGCGGTAAAAAGCCCGATAAAGAGGAGTAATCATGTTACCTAAAGAGGTGTTCGAACGACGGCTCAGACAAGCTGTTAAGTCGAGCACCTTTATGGTGCAAAATGAAGCACAACAAAAGCATGATTTTATAACTCGTACCGCTCAATTGGAACGGGCTGTCGATACAAAATTTAGTTTTGACAATGGCAATAATATTGGGGTAGTGTACATTGACAATCAGGTAGCACCTTATGGAATATTCGTCCATCAAGGTACAAGACCTCATACTATTAAGCCTAAAACTAAACGTGCATTGCGTTGGGTTCCAATGGCTGGTAATAGCTTTTTCTTCGCTAAGGAAGTTCACCACCCAGGAACTAAATCCGACCCATTCTTATATGAAGCGTTGGAAAGAAAACGTAATGATGTATTTGATACATTTTCAAAAGCCACTGGGCTTGCTATTAATGATCTATCGAATAGCGATTGGCTTGGGGCTAAGGAAAAAGAAATTCGAATAGATATTTAGAGGTGTAACAATGCTATATGAATACGAAGAAATGCAGTTCACCGATGAGCTGTTAGGCAAAGAGGTTCTACCTCAACATGTAGAACGTGCAGAAAAAGCATTATATGCCTTTGCAAAACGTCTTGGCGTATTAGAGGGCGATATTGTAAGAAGTTATCTAGTCGATGAATTAGTGCAACTCTATATATATCGTTTTGTGTGCGTTGACAAGGCTTATGCGTTACCAGGTGCATATACTCGCGACGGCTCAACAGATGATTTTTATAGCAAAAAACTGCAATATATCGATGAGCGTATAACAATGTGCGAAAAGCAAATTACACCGGAAGAGTTAACAGGCGACCCTACTAAATATGCTAGGTATCGAACTGTAGAAATTTTCAGGGGGTAATATGTGGCTCGAACTCATGCAACATATCAAACGTGTAATTGATAGCCACGGAACAGGCTTCAATGTTATTCTTGGGGCTATGAGGCCACAAGCTGCAAATATCGATGCGAATGGCGTAATTATGGTGATTAGGGGAGAAACAACGCCAGGAGATAATGCCGTTCAATCTGAATTGCAACAAGAGTTATACATTGAAGTATGGGGGCGGAATGACGACCCTGATATGAACGTAGGTTATGAAGTTATCGCTAAGTTCGAGGATACTTTCGAGGCGATTATGAATAATCTTCGTAATTCATGTGGCAGATTAGTTCCGGAAGCATGTATCTTGCAAGATAGTGGTTATCAAATCATCGATATTAAATGTACAAGTAAAGTAGGCGACCATGATTCAGTACGGCCATTGATTGGCACGCAGTACAGGTTTGTGGCTCGCCTTATTAATTTGAATGAAGAAACAAACGGAGGTATCTACTAATGCCAGCTCAACCAGCTACAGCAAAAAAACTTTATAAACCGCAACAGGCTGCAATGCCTACTGCTGGTAAAAATTATTTGATTTATGTTAATACTGGCACCGACGAAACAACAGGTGCTGAATGGCTTTTATTAGGCGGACAGCGTACAGGTGATGTATCTCGTAAGGCTGATAGCATCGATGCATCTCACAAAGGCACTAACGGTTGGAAGTCTACTATTCCAGGGCTTAAAGAGTGGTCCATTGACCTTGAAACATTGCTTATGCCTAACGAAGAGTCATTGCAATTGTTAGAAAAAGCGTTCTTGAATGATGATCTTATCAACATCAAGATTGAATATCCTAATAAAGCCTACATGACAGGTATTTGCTCCATTACAGAATTGTCTATGAACACACCACATGACGATGTGGCAACGTATAAAGGCAGCTTGAATGGCGTAGGTCCATTGTCCGAATTAAAACAACCATAATTTATAGTTAATTTAAGGAGTGCGCACTCATGAAAAAAATCACATGTGATGTATTTAATACTGGCGAAACAATTTATTTTACGATTGGTCGAATTGCTGAACTTGAACAGCTATGGGGCGAACCTATTTTTAAAGCAGTTCAAGCTGGGGCAATGACATTTCAACAATTAATCACTGCATTTGTTGTCGGAATGAAGCATGAAGGTCGTAAACGCGATTATATTTACTACCAGGAAAAGCTACAACAATTATTTGATGAAGGCGAGGTTCAATATCTAGACCTTGTACAGTTAATTGTAAAAGCATTAATCGGTAGTGGTGTCTTTGGTAAGGCCGCGTACTATGCATCATTTCCTGAAGAAGCTGACGAAAAAGCACAATCCGAAGTAGAGGCAGAGGAAGCAGAAACAAAAAACTAGAAGGGGGCTATACGGCCCCCTCTTTTAATTTATGGATAACAAAGGCCGAGCGTACGGCGTATGGTCCACTCAATTTGAAGCCTTGGGAATTTATGAAATTAAGCCCTATGGAATATTACAAACTGGTGGAAGGGTACGAATTGCGAATGGAGATTGAGGACCGTAGACAGGCTTATTTTACGTGCATAATGACAAACGTTCATATTGCTGGCAATAAGCGGTTAAAAGTCGAGGACATCATGAAGCAATTACACCCTATTACGTTGGCACAACGCAAAACTGAAGAAAAGTTATTCATGGAAGAATTTAGACAGGCGGGAGGTGAGATATAAGAAATGGCAGATTCACAAATCAATGTACGCATAGTCGGTTCATCTAGTGGTGCCGAGCAAGCACTTGATAGGGTGGCTAAGAAAGCGGAAAATGCACTAGGAAAAGACGTTACTGCTTCGATGGAGGCTGTTAAAAGCAAAGCGCAGAAGATCTTCGGTATAGAAATTCCTAGTATCATGAACGCTGCAAAAAGTGGTGCTGCATTTGGTGCTGCGGCAATAGGTATTGAAGCTGCAGGGCGAGCCATGAAAGATATGGCAGTTAGTGCTGTTCAAACCACCGACCAACTTACACAGATTAGGGCACGTATCAATCTAATTAATGACGGCAGTCAGTCTACTGCTGAAATTATGGACAAGATTTATAGTGCGGCTAACCGTTCTCGTGGTAGCTATTTAGATATGGCCGACAGTGTGGCTAAGTTGAACATGCTTGCAAAAGACGCTTTTTCATCTAATGACGAAGCAATCTATTTTGTTGAACAGTTAAATAAGCAGTTCAAAATCTCAGGTGCTAGCGTTGAAGAAACAACATCAGCTATGTACCAGTTAACGCAAGCAATGGCAGCTGGTAAGCTACAAGGGGACGAATTCCACTCAATCATGGAAAACGCTCCGATGTTGGCACAATCTATTGCCAGCGAAATGGGTTTGACTGTAGGTCAATTAAAGGAAATGAGCTCGCAAGGGCTTATTACTGCTGACATTATCAAGGAAGCCCTATTCAATAGTGCAGAAGAAACAAACGCTAAGTTTGCAGAAATTCCTATGACGTTCCAAGATATAGGAACGCAAGTTCAGAATGAATTAATAGCTGCATTTCAACCGGCTATGGAAGAAATAAGCAACATGACAAGCTCCGGTGTATTGAACGATGCACTTGCTGGTTTGTCTATTGCATTTCGTTTAGTTGGTACTGCTGCACAAGCGGCCATTATTACTGTAAGGGGTGCATTTAGTGCGTTATCAGTTGTAATTGGTACAGCTAAGAATATTGTTACGAGCTTTGCCAACCTATTTAGAACTGCCATGCCAGGGGTTGCCACGGCCATTGTAGGTGTTACAACGGCATTTATTACTTATAAAGCGACTGTTGCATTATGTAGCGCTCAAACTGCTGCATTGACTGTAAAAACTGTAGCGTTAAAAACTGCACAAGTCGCCTCTGCGATTGCAACTAGGGCATATGCGTTAGCAATGACTGTTGTTAAAGTAGCCATTCAAGGTACTATCTTATCGATAGGCGCATTGACTTTGGGGACAACTGTCCTTAAATCTCTGTTTCTAGCTTTAAGAAGTAGTACGATAGCTGCAGCTACTGCACAACGTGTTCTAAATGCTGTTATGAAGGCAAACCCAGTCGGAATATTAATATCCGTCATAATGACTTTAGTCGGTGTATTTGCAACTGCCTCTGCTGCATCAAATGGTTTTGGTAATACGTTAAGTTCGGTATTTTCAACTATTGTTCATACCGCCGTTTGGGGTGTAAATAAGATTATCGAGGGCCTTAACTGGTTAATTGCAAAACTCAATAGCGTAGGCGATAAAGTAGCAAAATTCTTTGGCACATCTTTTACCGCTATTCAACAAGTTGATACAATCAGTGCTGAAACGGCACAAGATATTGTAAATACTGGCGTCAATATGGCTTCACAAATAACACAAGGGTTATCCGGTGGCGGTGATACTGGCCTAGACGTTGGCGGTGGTGGTGGCGATGATGGCGGTTCCGCTGGCACCGGTAAAGGTGGAAAAGGTGGCGGAGGTGGTAAAGGCCACTCCGGAAAGGATCTTGCAAAAGAGGCCAAAGAGGTCCACGAAAAAATCTTGCAATCGTTCTTGGAAATGCAAGGCAATCAAGTCGAACTAATCGAATTGCAATACAAAAAGGAACTCGATGAGCTCAATAAATCAAAGAGTGCTAACGCTAATTATCAAGAAGATTTAAAGAACCTTAACGATGTTTATGCTGATAAACGTATCAAGGCTAAGCAGGAGGAGTTTACAAAACTTCGAGCTATTGAAACAAGTATTCGAGATATGCAAAAAGAATTCGCCATCAATACTGCTGATAAAGACAGTACTGGTAGCGTATCTCCGTCTGTTCAATTGTCTAAGGATTATATCGACGCTATCGATACAATCGAAGATAAATATGCGGAAATGGTCGATAAGTTCATCAAAATGGACGCCATGGAGCAACAACATTATATTGACAAGTTGAAAGAACGAGGCATTGCATTCCAACTTACAGGCGATGGACAAATCTCTTTTGAGGCCATGAAAAATGCAGAGTTATTAGCAAAGCAAGAAGAGTATCAGAAAAAGGCATTACAACTTCAAACCGAGTTGCAAGACCAAAAATATAATATTGAAGAAGCTATGCGTACTCAAAACTTCGAGGCGTTACAAACTGCATTGAATGATGAATATATCGCTATGCAACAAAACTATGACTTGCGAAAGTCATTACTTGAAGAGTATAAACAAGCTGCATTTGACGCTCATATGAACGGCCAACAGGTATTATTTGACGCTATGAACGCTGGCATGGATAGCTTGCAAGGATCTATTTCAGGCCTTATTCAAGGTACAACAACGCTCATGCAAACGTTCCAAAATCTTGGCAAAGCAATACTCAAAACTATTGCGGATAGCGTAGCGCAATGGATAGCCGGTCAAATCAAACAGGCAGTCTTTGGTAAAATGCTAGCGGCTCAACAATCTGCAACTGGCATTGCTGCAGCTAATGCTCAATTACCAGCTTGGAGTGCATTGGCTCAACAAGTTAGTATGGCGACATTTGGTGCTAGTGCTATCGCTGGCATGGCTGCGTGGAGTGCTAACACGGCAGCTGGTGCAGCTCAAACAGCTACACAAAGTGCATTTTCAGGTATGTTTAATTCCGGTTCAAGTGGATTTAGTAGCAACCTATCCCTACCAAAATTGGCAAGCGGTGGTGTGGCTTATGGCTCCACTTATGCTGAGATTGGCGAAGGTAAATATAAAGAAGCTGTATTGCCTTTGAGTGAAAGCACCTACGACGAAATCGGTGGCGGTATAGCTCGTGCCAATGGTGGCGGTGCTGGTAGTATTACGTTCAACGTATCTGCTATGGACGCTCAATCGTTCGGAACATGGCTCGAAAACTCAGCAGGACGTTCGTTAAGACAGTTTTTAGTTAACCAAGATAGGGAATTCATAGCAACGGAGGGGACGTGGTAGCATGGCAGATTTAATTAAATTTCCGGATATCAAATCCCTTGCGTGGAAGTCTACGAAGGCTCAAAAGTGGGATACTAAAATAAAGCGTACTGGGAGTGGTCGAGTACGAACCATGACAACGTGGCAGTATCCGCAATATACAATCACTACTGAATTTGCAATATTAACTCCAGAGGAGCATAAGCAAATTATGGGGTTCTATGCAAAAGTAAAAGGTGGTACAGTTCCTTTTCTTTGGTTGGATCCAGAAGATTTTGAGGAAAAGGGCATTCGTTTAGGCACTGGAGCTCAATCTGAATGGCAAGCAGTTCGTTTGTATGGTGATTTTAGGGAACCGGTAGCACATATCGAAAACCTAAAATTATATGCTAATGGGACGCCTATAAATGCTGTATCTGATAAGGGAGTAATTAGGTTAGCACAAGGGGTAACAGTAGCACCGACTGCGATTATTACTGCTGACTATACATATTATTGGAAAGTAATGTTCAGCGGTGATTATACGGACGAGATTATTTATAAAGACATCTTTAAGTCTAAGTCTTTTAAATTGGTAACAGTGAGGTGAGTAAATGAAGGAAGTCGGACAGATTTTAAGCAATCATTTAAGCACATCTCAGTCATTCTTGTCGTGTGATTTATACGAGCTAAAACTAAAAAGCGGTATCAGCTATTACTGGGCCGATACCGATGTAGATGTAAATTATGGGGGCCACACTTATAAAGGTGATGGCCCTATTATTACGCGTGAAAAAATAGCTACGAACAGTACGGTTAGTGTTGATAAATTAAGCGTAACCATTACTGCTAGTCAAAACGACCAAATTGGTGGTGTGCCTGTATTGGAAGTCGCTCATAATGGTGGGTTAGACGGCGCAACGCTTGATCTACGCCGTGCCTTTTTTGACGATGCTGGCAAGGTGATTGAGTGCATCGACCTATTCCATGGAATTTGCGAAGTAACACAGGGCGGTGGCTTTATATTGAAGATTAGTGCAAAGTCAGTTGTACAAAAGCTCAATATCGAATATCCAAATAGAAGATATTATCCTCAATGTCCTTATAGTATTTATTCGAAAGAGTGCGGTGTCGATATTAAGGCTTATCGCAAGAAAGCAAAAGTAACGGCTGTTACTGGTACCAATACCGTGCAAATCGATATACCATTTGAGGACGGCTATTATACAGCAGGTGGTATGGAATGGATAAGCGGACCATTAGCAGGGCAAGCAACGCAAATTATGGATAGTAAAAATAGCACTATTATTTATATGAGTGCTACTAACACATCACCTCGTATTGGTGATGTAGCCTATATCTATCCAGGGTGCGACAAGACGCCTACTACTTGTAAGAATAAATTCAATAATTTTAGTCGAAACAGGGCAACACCTTATGTTCCTTTAAAGGAGACAATACGATGAAATTAACAACAGGTGAACGTATAGCAAATGCTGCATGTGAATGGCTAGGTACTCCGTATCAAAATAACGCTATGGTGAAAGGTAAAGGGGTAGACTGCTCATATTTATTGGTGGCTGCAGTGGTTGATAGTGGCCTAATGAATATTGCAGATTTCAATATCGAAAACTATTCCAATGAATGGCATTTGCATCGCTCAGAAGAAAAGTACCTGAAATATGTTAAACAGGTAGCAGACGAGGTGCCTCTTGATGATCTTCGTATCGGTGATTTCTTACTATACCAATATGGCCGGTGCATTTCTCATGGTGCCATTTATATTGGTAACAATTTAGTAATTCATGCGTTCGTTGACTTGGGCGTTATTCTTTCGTCGATTGACGATGTATTGTTTTATGACGCCAAAGGGAAAAGTCGCTTGCGTGCTGTGTATCGTTTCAGGAAGGGTGGCAAATAATGGGCTTTTTATTTAATCGCGGTAAAAATACCACTAATCGAGCCGATATGATTGCTGATTTTCAAATCAATAGTGCTTCATATGGTGAGGTAGTGCCTGAAGTGTTAGGCACTACACGATTGAGTGGCAATATTATTTACTATGACGATTTCACACCTCATGAACATCGCAGTACGACAAGAACTGGTAAGGGTGGCGGTTCAAAGCATACTGAAATAACCTACACCTATACTGTTGCATGTGCTATTGGCTTATGTGAGGGCCCTATCGCTGGCATAGGGAAGGTTTGGCGAGACAAGGAGATATATACCTATCCGAGCGAAAAAATCGAACTGACGGCATATAATGGCGATTACGGGCAAACTCCGTGGCCTTATGTTTTATCCAAGCACCCTGAAAAAGCATTGCCTTATAGCGGCTTGGCATATATGGCTGGGGTTGTTGATTTAGGGGAGCGAGGTAGCCTACCTCAATTTAATTTTGAAATTAGAGGCAAGCTATTAGATACTGGCGACGGTATTGATGTAAACCCTGCCGACTATATTGTGCATGTGTTAAAGTCTATCGGCATTGACGATGTAAGCATAGACGGATTAGATAATTATCGTGCTTATTGTAAAGCAGCTGATATTCTAATTAGTACACCTCCAGACAGTAAAAGCTCAAAGGCTCAAAATGTTATTAATGATATAGCTGAAATTACAAATAGTCTTGTATTTTGGTCTACAGACCGTTTGAAAATTGTACCATTAGCAGACAAGCCTATTGGCGATTGGTCGCCGGCTAATCAAATTCAATATAACTTAACGGCAGATGATCTTATTCCGGCTAGCGACGGACAACTTATTGTATATAAGCGTAAAGATAGCTCAGAAACTTATAATCAGGCAACAGTTGAGTTCATTAATCGTGCCAATAGTTATGAAAAAGAAACAGTATCATTCGAGGTGGTAGCGGACGTGCAAAAGAATGGCCTCAAACCAGCCTCTAAAAAGTCCGCTCATTATCTCTATACTAAAGCTAGGGCTCAATATTACGCTGAACAGCTGGCTATGAAACGGCTTTATGCGAAAAACCAATATACATTCCATCTCGATTGGGCATTTTGTAGATTGGAACCAGGCGACCTAGTAACAATCACAGATGAGTTATGCGGATTGCGTGAACAAATCGTAGTTATAACGTCTGTTTCAGAAGCTGCAGATGGACAACTTGAAATTACAGCAGAGGGAAAACCTCCAGGAACATATGCTCCGGCAAAGTATAACGTTCATGAAAACGAACGACCTTTTATTGATTATAATGTGCCTGCTCCAAGTGTTAATGACGTAGCTATTATTCAAACGCCAGGTGATGTAGGGGGCAATGAATTATATATCGGTGTAAATTCAGAGCCTAACTGGGGTGGCTGTTCTATATGGTTATCTGACAATAACGAAAACTATAAACGAATTGGCAATATTTCACAACAAGCTCGAATGGGTAGGCTTAAAACGAACCTAACACAAGGAAGCAACTCCGCTAATGTGATAATCAATCGAGGAGCATTAAAAGGTGGCAGTCATGTTGACGCTGAACGAGCCAACACTCTATGCTGGGTTGACGGTGAATGTCTATCTTATGAGACAGCTCAATTGCAGCTTAATGGCGATTATGCGTTAGGTGGTATTATACGCGGTCAGTATGGAACCAACGATATAACGCACAATGCTGGTGCTAGGTTCGTAAGAGTTGATGAGGCGTTATATCATGCTCCATATCGCAAAGAGGACATCGGAAAGCAGGTATATTTTAAATTTACGTCATTTAATATGTATGGATCTAACGAACAAGGATTAGACGAAGTACAAGCGTACCCATATACAATTACGCCGTACTATATCCCTGAAGTTAGCGATTTAGCATTATTTACTAAATATTACGAAATTGGCGATGGTGTTTTGTCGTTCGATGTAGTGGCTGCATTTACTCAACCAACCATTAATACGTTTGATACTGTCGAAGCATGGTATCGTGAAGGTACCAACGAATGGAAGTATGGCGGTAATGGTGATAATCAAATCGTTATTAGCGGTTGTGAATTAGGCCATACGTATGAAGTGCGATTAAAGGTAAAGGACCGTCATGGAAACTACTCACAAGGCATTATCAAATCTGTATTAGTTGAGCTCAAATCAGAAGTGCCTAATACTCCGCAAGGGCTTGGCGTTTCGTTTGGTGATGTTGCCACCTTTAATTGGTTAGAGGTGCGTAACGCTGATATTGATTTTTACGAGTTGCGATATGATCTGCACCCAGGTCAAGAGTATGGGCTAATTGGTAGAAGTAATAATACTACTTTAAGCACTCTATTAACAGAACGGAGTGCAAAAGTATATTTATATGCTCATAACCCTACAAAGGGATATAGCGCTCCGGCAGAATTGACATATAACGTACCTATTCCACCTAAACCGTCTAACATTAAAATAGTTAGCTTGATTAATGGCATTGGTATTACTACCGATAATATCAAGTTAGGTTGTAAAGGGGTTAATATTTACGTTGACGGTATTAGATATTTCTTTACAACGAATGTCGCAACGATACCATTGGAAAGCGGTGTTCATACCGTACAGGTTGCATTTGTTGATCTATTTGGAGAAGGCCCTAGAAGTGATGAGCAACTAGCGACAATCAAAGCTAAAATCGATAAGTCCCTACTCGATATGGAAAGTCTAGGCCTAAATGGAATAGACAAAGCGGTAAATGACTTAAAGAGTGAAGTCGGAACAGTCAAGACCGCCGTCAATGGCATGGATAGCAAGATAATCGACCTTGGCGACGCATACCAGCGCACTTTGAGCGATTATCAGAATAACGTAAACTCACAAATCACGCAGATTTCAAGCGGTATTGATTTGAAAGTAACGCAAGCTATCAATAATATAGACGGCGCTGAACTGGTGAGCCGTATCAATCTAAGCCCCGCAGGTACACGCATAGACGGCAAATTATTGCATGTTACTGGCGACGCATTATTTGATAAGAACATCATTACCAAAGGCATGATACAGGCTGGTGCCGTTACTGCTGATAAAATGCAAGTTGATAGTCTATCAACTATCACGGCTACAATCGGCACATTGCGGACTAAGACAAGTGGCGCAAGGGTTGAAATTAGCGATAATCTTATTGAAGTGTATGACGATGACAATCAATTACGAGTGAGGTTAGGCGTATGGGAATAATTACATTTTTCAAAAAGTTATTAAAACGATTATTTAAGCATGGGGGTGAAAATAACATGCCAGCTGGATTACAAGTATTTAATAAAAACGGCGTTCAAATTGTTAGCTTGACGGATAGGCTTACAAAAGTATCTGGCGTAAAACGTTTCGATGTGATTGAGGAAAGCGGTAGTGCAACAGTCGAATTGAGCAAAGACCAGCATATATGGTATTACTTAAATTCGTATGCAGGCGATAATGACGACTATTTGTATGGATTCGGGCCTAATTACAATATTGTTGTTGAGGGTGGTAAAATTTCATGGAATTTAAAAGCACCTAATAACGTCAATAAGCCTTGTAAAGTAGCATTAATCTATGGGGTGATGTAGCATGAAACATTTTGAAAGCCATAACAACAATAGCATAGTAACAATCAATGATACAGATAGTTGTCTATATTTAAAGCATAAAATCAGCTTAAAAAATATACCAATTAAAAACTCGCAAAAAATAGAGCATGGTGCAAGTTATATATATAATGGCGATGGAATTACCTATGGTGTCGAAGACTTGCAAAATGGACACAGATACCACGCAAACTTATATATTCCTGTGTTACAACGTCAAGACAATGAAAGTTATATATATGCAATGAGTTCTGACTTGCCGATTAAAGATATTTCTATAGCAGAAACAAGAAACAGACAACATCCTACTCGTGCTGGGAAATGGACTAATTACTTGCAAGTACAATTCACAACGGATAGCCTTGAAGACATTCGCAAGATTGCTGATACTATGGAAATCTTTGTATTTTCCAACAAAATCCCTAAAACAGATAAGTATGGCATGGAAATATACGATAAGAATGGCAACGTTATATTTAACAGCAATTTATTAACAATGCGGTTAGCATTAGTCATTCATAAGGATTATCCTGCTACATTCCTATCTAAGGAAGAATATGAAATAGGCAAAGTTAAATTTCATGGCATTAAAAAAGCTGGGTTGAGTTTTACCTATCCATTGGCAGCTATTGGTTCGGATAGTGGCTTTATGGCTCATAAAGTTAGCTGGGACGGCGACGGCGTGGATATTATAACAACGTACGGCGGAAATGCTGGCGGAGTTATTAGACAAAACTCAATCACAACAACGCAAGTATTGATTTGCGAACTCGACGGAACTCAAAATATTCCAGCTATTGAAATAATGATGATCTAATAGCGAGGTGCATATGAACTTTATCAGAAATGAGCCAGAGACATTACACATCGGCGCTGATTATCGTAGAGGTTACGAGGTCAGTGCCGATTTTGATTTAAGCAACTGCACGGCGGTAATGAAAGTGCGGAGCGTGCAGGGCAAGCTATTGGCCAATGCTGAATGTGTAATTCACGATAATATCGTGTACTGTACAATCACCGCCGAGGCAACTAAAAACATAAGCCGCAACTATCGGAGCGGTCAATATGATGTGTTCCTTATTTATGGGAACGATACTACTAAAATCGTAATGGGTGATATGAAATTCATTCATGATATTTCAGCACATTAGGGGGTGCAATTATGGAAGATACAAAAAACTTTGAATATGTGAACGTTAAAGCAAGGGTTCCGAAAGTGATTGACATTGTAATTCCGGGGGCGCAAGGATTACCGGGCGAACAAGGAACACAAGGCCCAAAAGGCGACCCATTCCGATATGAGGATTTTACGCCAGAGCAATTAGAGGCCTTGAAAGGCCCTAAAGGTGATAAAGGTGAGGACGGGCTAAGTGCGTTTAATATCGCTCAATTAAACGGATTTCAAGGTACATATGTTGAGTGGCTAAAATCGTTAAAAGGCAAGGACGGCGCAAGTGCTACGGCCGACAACGCTCATCAGCTATTACTACAAGGTAACGTGTGGTGTGAAAGTGCCAGCGTTGACGATGTACTCACCGCCTTAATTGGCAATATGGGCAAGCCGTTCCCTCGGACTGAATTTAAGCCGTTGACTATTCCAAGCGTTATCCAAGGGCAACAGGTGGTATCAGTAACAGGCGAGCCTCATTATAGCGTTAAGGTACTCGGCAACGATACACCTTTCACGCTCGACAGTACTGGAGCTTGTAGCGTGAATATTCCGCCATTAGGTGAAGATGACATCAATCTCACTTACCACAATTTCACAGGTGCAAAAGTTGGCGAAACAGTAATTACTGGCATTCATAAAGATAATAGAACACCAGATGAAACTTACGAGGAAAATGGCGTTAAATATGCACTATTTGGTCGTAATTTAGAAATTAATGCAGTTAACTTTAATGGCGATTTCGAACATAATTTTAAATTCTTGGGTAAATGGCAAGTATCTGCAATTGATAATATCTTGATTAAGGCTAGCCGTCCGACGGTTCTTAAAATTGGTGCTTGGTACAGTAGAAGTTACTCTGTTAAAGACGTATCTGACAATCCTATTGGCAATATTCCGATTTTAGTTGATAACCCTAAGAATTTAACATTTGAAAATAACGAAAGATCTGATTTATCTGTTAAGCTCGGAAGCGTAGAATTTGGCACATCTGATGTTCGATTTACGACATCTCAAATTGAATGGTCTGACAGTCAACATAAATATGTAAATACTGGTGATACAGTCGACCATTTATAATAGGTGAACGCAATGCAAGAATTAACGAATTTTTTATGTGACGCATGGCGAACACTTACAGAATCATTCGCAATCAAGGCTTTGTTGGCGGTAATAGCAGAAGTTGGCATTTACATGTTAGGACTTAAACATGTACAGGTTTTAGGTATATTCATATTGCTTGTCTTTTTAGATCTAATCACTAAATGGGCCGCCATTAGTTACCAAATGCTCATAGATTTAGGGGCTAGCCCTGACAATATTAGTGGTTCAGATAAGTATATTGCAATTCCTGCTGCATGGGGGAAAGGGCTTATATCCTCCAAGCATATGCGAAAACCTTTTGTAACAAAGGTATTAACATATTGCCTAGCTACTGCCGGTGCATGGTGCTTTGACTTTATGGCCGGCAATTATGCGTTTGCAGTCAATTTGGTGTGGCTATATCTTGGCTCCGTCGAATTCCTTTCTATATTGGAAAATATGCGAGACGGTGGCAACAGTACTATTTCAGGTCTATTGGAATTAGTGCAAAGCAAGGTCGACGCATTATTAAAGAAATAACGTTTTGTATGAGGGCTGCATATAGTAGCCCTCTTTTAATTTGAAAGAGGTGCATATAATGAAAATTGGTACATATTTTGATGATTATGAATTCGCATGCAAATGCGGCCGTCATGGATATGATAGCGACGGACACCCTATTTTAGACCACATCATTGATAAAAGGCTCGTTGATGTATTAGACGCTATCCGTGAACGCATTGGCAAGCCTATCGAAGTGTTAAGCGGTTATCGTTGCCCTATCCACAATAAGGAAGTAGGGGGCGTGCCTAACTCTCAACATGTAGAGGGTACAGCGGCCGACATTACATACGATGGCATTGATGTTGATTATCTTGCACAAATTGCCGAAGAATGTGGTGCGGACGGAATTGGTTGCTATTATCACCAAGACTTTGTGCATGTTGATGTTAGGGGATATGCAGCACGCTGGAATGATCTTGATTAAATAGGGGGCTAGATATGTATGAGAAATGTAAAATATACCTCAATGCGGTTAAATCTCAAGTTACTGTTAAGCGGTTTATTATGCTTGCTTGTGCTTTGTTGCTCATCATTGGTGCATGCCAGCTCATCGACGGCTACCTCACAGCAAGAGGAAACTATCAGCGTGCCCTTGAAAGACTGGAACAAACTCAAAACGAACTTAATCGAAGCAGACGCCTCAATCAAGAGCTCAAACTTGTCATTGAACGAAGCTCAGAGCTTAACAGTCAAGCAGGCGACCGAATTGCAAGAATTGAAGATTATCAACGAAGAGAGGGAGAAGGACTTAATCGCCTTGAAGGATATCAACAAGAAACAGGGCGAAGAGTTGGCGAAGGCGTCGCAAATAACAACCGAGCAAGCGAACTCATTGGAGAAAGCCTCCGTATCATTGAACGAGTTGAAAGCGGAAATAAAGAACAATAAACGAACAGAACAAAGGCTACGTCGCCAACGTGATACATGGGCGATTAGCAATGCTGCACTTTTCTTGGCTAGTGCTTTACGCAGATAACATGGAGGTGATCCCATTTCTCCTTACTGCATAAAGGTGGATATGCAGACGTTTTAAGTATTGACAACTTTTTGACAACCTACGTTACAAAAATATAGTGCAATATAGTAATATATAATATGTTAAAAAATAGATGTATTTTAACATATGTAGGTACTTCGTAAATTGTTTAAAATGGTGCTCCTTGCCACGCCATCTTGAGGGGGTGGTGAGCGTACGCTCGTGAGGGTTCAAGTCCCTCCAACCGCACCAAATATAAGGACCTACAGTTCACTGTAGGTCCTTCTTTTATATCTGTATGAGCAGAGTTTTATGGGAGAGATATGATTAAAAAAAGTATTGCCTTATGCATGCTTTCGCTAGCATTGTCTTGTCAATCTAGTTTGGCTGTATCAGTAGAAAATCAAAGTCAGACGTCAAGTATTACAATCAAAAGTAATATAAAATCTGAAGATTCTTTAAAGTCAGAGTTTGTTGAAGTTATTCCTGGTGCTTTTAAAAGAGTCGGGATGGGTAATTCAAAAACACCAAGAAAGCTTTCAGCAGAAGAAATTGAGTTATTGAAAGCACAAAGTCAGAAACGAGCTAACCAACGATTATTAGAACTACAAAAGTCAGATATGAAGGTGGAGTATCAAATTTTTGATCTCCTTTATAATGATCGGGATGAAAAGGCACTCAAACAAATTACACGCTACAATACGTTAGAAACAAATAAGCAAGGCTATGGATATGGCAGTAGAGATAAACCATTACGTATCGTAAGTCCTTATATGAGAAAAAATGGACACGGGGAAATTAAATTAACGAATCCAGTTAATATTCCATCCTACAGAACGCGTGCAGATAAGAATAAAGCAAGTGATAAAGAATCCAAAGCCTTTCTAGAAAAGAATAAAGGGAAATCCTATGATCTGTATACGGCTAGAACTAAAGAGGAGATAAAAGAATCAATAGAGGCATTTTTTAAGCCCCTGGAGTTAATTGAGTATCCTGTTAATAATCCTAAGGATTATAAGCTAGTTGCTACGATTTCAGGGTTTCCTAAACAAATACCTAGCTTTGCAAAGAATATTCATCTACATAGTAATCCCCCATTCTTACAAGGCGGTTCATATGTACAACTGGCTTTTGGTGGTACACCAGATCAATTGAAGCCTTACATTGAGGAGGCACGGATTGATTCTAAAGTTGTCATTTCGAAATCTGATCTATCCAATGTATATGTAAAAAACTATGTTGATTCAAATATGGAATATGCAGATACTTTGAAAACCTTAATGCCTACATCGATAGTTATTGTAGAAAATACAACAGTACCTATGGGCAAATATGTACAAAATCAAGTGGATAATCCTATTGAGAAATCTGTTGATGAAATGTATGCATTACAGAATCAAGTGTTGGCTGAATTTAATAAGATTAAGATTGATGGTGAGGATAGCGACGCTAAGTATAAACGTTATGTAGAAACGCGCAAGAGAGTAGAGGCTGAGCGAGATACATTAAAACCTAAACCGACGGATACGGTAGGTTTAGGTAAGAAGAAATATCCTATTTATACAGAGTTGGAGAATCGAAAACTACAGAAACAATATTTACATAGATTGTCTTTTAATGAAGACTCGGTAGAAATACCTGCTGATTATGTAATATATTTATTTGATTTTGGTGGTAATTGGAATCATCCATATGCGTTGGGCGCAGCGGTGAGCCCTGAGAAAAATTATATTATTTATTTCTGTCAGCGCGGTTAATTGTAGATTTAATATTGTAAGTAGCTGATTTAATCTCTTTATAAATAGCAATTATTAAACTAAAAATAAATTATTGACATAAATTATTTTAAAATATAAAATAATTGTAGACATACTGGCGTGTCAAAAAGGGATTAGAGAGTTCAGCCAGATACAATATGATATAGTTCGAGAGATCTATATACAAATTAAGACATGTTACGAGAGAGACGAGAGAAGAGTAACATGTCTTTTTTGTATGCCTAAAAATAGATGATAGCTCACTTTTTACTCATAAAAATATTTTCATTTTACACTTAAT
>OKGA01000112.1_pt1 | contig 40365 bp, 40 predicted proteins | sample 1611451 | NCBI WGS metagenome assembly OKGA01 (sample SAMN04436745, study PRJEB24849) | human gut metagenome | biome: human gut; feature: NICU; material: stool | host: Homo sapiens | place: USA: Saint Louis, MO | collected 2010-12-22
CGCCGGTTCTACTACTAACCCCGAGCTGAATAGCTTGGGGTTTTTGCTTTTGGGGAAAGAGGTCCGACGGAACAGCCGAATAGCTGAAGAACAGAGCAAAACCTTAATATCCCAATGCCCCCTTGGTAATCCGAGTTTTGCCTAAAATATCATGTAACTCATTGATTTTATTGATATTGATTGAAAAATGGAATCTCCGTGAGAAAAATAGCGCATCATGTTACAATGCGCGACCATTTTAAATGAGAAGGAATCACTTATGGCACGTCAAAAGAAAACCCGTCGTATTACCGACGTGATGCCGATTCGTAAGACTGATAAAAAGCCGGCGCTAGCACCCAAAGGGAAAAAATTGACCCGTTATGAATTGGATGCTAAAGCTCGTGAAGAGAAAAAGAAACGTAAACATAAAGGCTTAGCTTCCGGTTCCCGACATAGCGCATTGCAAAATGAACAGGGTTCGCATATCGAAAATTGTCAGGATCCGCGTATTGGCAGCCGCAAAAAAGTCCCTCTAATTGTGGAGTTTGTCAATAAACCGGAAAAAGGCCAAACGATTCCGGTAGCGCCGGTTGTGAAGAAACTAGATCCTGCCGTGGAGTTGGAACGTCTGGAAAATAATGAAATCCTGAATGAATTACTGGATGCCTTAGATGAAGGTAAATCGATTAGCAAAGCGGATCAGCAATTTGTGGATGAATGCTTAGATCGAATTGCTGAATTGATGGAAGAGCTGGGCATTGAGGACGAAGACGAAAGCGAAGATGATTTATATCGCACCTTTGAGACCATCGACATTAACCAATTCAGATAGATATGTTGCTTTATTTATTGGCTATTTGTGGCTTAGTTATTATCGGTTTGTTGGCGCTGTATGCTTTTCGTCTTGTGCAGCGCTTGAATGTGCAGAATAAATTGATTGCACAAGCTAAGCAGGAACGTATAAAACGCCTAAAAGAGAGTATGGTAATTATTGCCAAAGCTATGCAAAATGGCGATTGTAGCTTAGCCGAAGGCGTGCTTCGGTTAACGATGTTGCTTGTGCCCTTTGGCCTTTCATTACAACAGTATCCGGCCATGTTTGCGCTTTATCAGGCGGTGCATGATATGCCAACCCACGATGATTATCGTGCTTTAGCGAAACAGCAACGGATGAAAATAGATTTAACACGTGAAAGTGCAGAAGCTCAATTTGCACAGGAAATTATGTTGGAGTTACCCCGCTTTTTAAGCGAGGTCGAAAAACTTGGGGAAGTTTAATGTCTGAAATTATTTGGGATCTTGACTTGATTCAAAAGTATAACCAATCAGGTCCCCGCTATACCTCTTATCCGACCGCGTTGGAATTTAACGAAAATTATACCGATCAAGATTTTATCGCAGCCGCTAACCGCTATCCAAATCGCCCATTATCGCTTTATGTACACATCCCGTTTTGTCATAAGTTGTGCTATTTCTGTGGTTGTAACAAGGTGATTACCCGTCATTCACACAAAGCGGATATTTATCTCGATTATTTGGAGCAGGAAATCAAAGCACGTGCGCCATTATTTGCTAACCGCATTGCCACCCAAGTGCATTGGGGCGGCGGTACGCCAACCTATTTAACCGAAGCGCAATCGGCTCGCTTGATGCAAATGCTCAAGGACCATTTCACTATCGCTGAAGAGGCTGAGATCAGTATTGAAATGGATCCACGTGAAATCGAATTATCGATGCTTGATCATCTTCGTAACATCGGTTTTAACCGTATCAGTATGGGAGTGCAGGATTTTAATAAGGATGTGCAAAAAGCGGTAAATCGTGAACAGGATGAAGAATTCGTGAATGCACTTTTAAAACGTGCTCGCGAATTGGGTTTCCAATCTACCAACTTGGACTTAATTTACGGCTTACCATTGCAAACCGTAGAAAGTTTTATGTTCACCTTAGATAAAGTGATTGAACTCAATCCCGATCGCTTAAGCGTGTTCAACTACGCCCATTTGCCGAGTCGTTTTGCCGGCCAGGCGAAGATCAAAGAGGCGCAATTGCCACCACCGCAAAGCAAACTGGAAATTCTACAAAAAACCATCGAAACCTTGGGCAATGCCGGCTATAAATTTATTGGTATGGATCATTTTGCCAAACCTGATGATGAGTTGGCGATCGCTCAACAGAACGGAGTGTTGCACCGTAATTTCCAAGGTTATACTACTCAGGAAGAATGCGACTTGTTAGGCTTGGGCGTTTCGGCGATTAGTCTACTTGGAGATACTTACGCACAAAATCAAAAAGAGCTGAAGCGTTACTATGCCGATGTTGATAATACCGGCATCGCCTTACATAAAGGTTTGGTGATGAGCCAAGAGGACTGTCTGCGTCGTGATGTGATTAAACAACTAATCTGCAATTTCAAATTAGATTTTGCACCAATTGAGCAACAATATGGCATCGATTTTAAAACGCACTTTGCCGAAGATTTGGCACTGTTACAGCCGTTGCTCGATGATGAGTTGATCAGTCAAACTGAACAGGGATTACAGGTGTCACCTAAAGGCCGATTGCTGATCCGCAATATTTGCCTGTGTTTTGATACTTATTCTCGTGCGGCGGCCAAGCGTCAGCAATTTTCTCGCATTATTTAATCATAAGGGGCGTTGTAAAACGCCCCTTTGATTTTGAACGTTTTCCATAAAAACCATGCTAAGTCATTGATTTTATTAGTGGTGTTCTAAAAACCTTAGTTAGCCATCATAGTGCTAAGACATTGATGAAATTTCATATCCCGAATAGCAATATTTCGTTACAATAAACCGAATTTTTGGCTCGGATCTGAGTCTGATAAGCGTTATTTTTAGCGGAGTGGTGATGCGTAAAATTGCTTGGGGAATTTTCGGCTTGTTCGGGCTGGCGGGAGCGACAATGCTCAGCGCTCCCTATTGGCTTAGCCCAAGTGTAACCGCACGTATTGCCAATCATTTTTTACCACAGGGCTATCGATTACAGCCTTCCAGCCATTGGGAACTTGGCCTACGTGGCTTGAGTCTGCCCGTATTAACCATTCAAAGCCCCGATTGCTCGATGGCAAAGTTGCAAGACATTCACCTGCATTGGTGGCCCAGTTTGCAACTTGATATCCAACAAAGCAATTTGGATTATGCCTGTTTACAGCCGCTATTAACGCACAGTGGGGATTCATCCCATGCCGATTTAGCGACTATTTTTGCCCTTGTGCCGAAGATGGCTATCCATTTGGCTCATTTCCGTTTGGATTCCCTTAAAACCCCCAATAACCCCTTGCTAGCCCAATTATTGCAAAGCGATTCGACTATTCATGCGGACTACGATGGAGAACGCCTGCAATTAACCCATCAGGCACAGGATAATGAACGTGTGATTTTGCGGCAACATGCTCAACTGGTCAGGCAAAAAGGCCATTTTAATTGGCAATCGCAGAGTGATTACCAGCCGCTAGATGGCCATACCTATCATTTTTCTTTAGTCAGTCATATTCCCAATCAATTAGCGGTCTGGCCGGATGTGGGGAAATTTGAGTTAACCTGGGATAACCCTGATTGGACGGTGACACAAGGGCGCTTGGATTTTCATTGGGATGGGGAAAAAGGCCAACTCAATGCGCAAGATGTGCTACGCAATCAGCCTTTACTGGATGTTCCGATGACCTTTAATCCGCAAGGCTTGGAAATTACCTGGGGAAAATTCTATTGGACATTTGACGGTTATCAACCCCTTAAGGGTTTCTTGGGAATTGCATTACGTAAGCCGGCAGAAGGTTTTTGGCCTTTAAGAAGCGATCTCAATGTCATTTTGCAAACCTTTGGTGAGCAAGGAAAAGGCGAAATTGTGATTAGTAGTCAAAATGGCGAGATTGGCGGCGGTAAAGCATTAGATGAACTGGATTTTGACCTGAATACGCGTGGTGACTTACGCTATAACAATAATGTTGCATTCACCAATTTACACTACCGCATTGTGGGACATTTTGCCGATCCGCTGCTACATTTTCTTCCCGGCTCTATTTTTAAAATGGATCATTTGTCCGATGATTCTAAAATTCATGTGCGTTTACCGCTAGATGATGTATTAGTCGGCCGTTATGGCTTGGAAGGCCGTCTGCAAGCCTCATTGCAGGGATTTACTCCACAATTTCGTGATTTGGATTTGCAATTAGATGGGCAAGCCCATGAGTTTATCGCCGGGATCAAAACGATTTTTGAGTTGCGTGATGAACGCCATAAACTGCGCGATGCTGAAATGCAGGCAGCCAATCGTTGGGACTGGCAAATTAACGGCAAAGCCCATTGGCAGGCCTTAGATACACCGCTTACCATGCAAGGAAAAGGTTTTTGGGAAGGGGATCATATTGAACTCAATAAGTTGACTGCACAATCCGGTAAGGTTGAGATTGATGGTGTAAAAATGGCACCGCTGTCCTTACAATTGCGTGACAGGCTGCGGTGGGATTATCAAGAGGAGCATCTACGTGGCTTATTGCAGGCGAAAACCGATTGGATCGAGTTTGCCTACGGAGGGCGTTTTGTTAAGCCAATTTTCGGCTTGGGAGTAGATGGTCAGAATATTGACGATTTTAGCCTGGCAGGCGATCTGCATGCCGATCGGTTAGGGCCACTACAGGTGCAGGCGTATTATCAGAAAAATCGTCTCAGCGGCAATATCGGCTGGCCGCAGCAATCAGCTAAGGTGTTGCAAACCCTATTTCCGCAACATTGGGAATGGCTGATTCGCGATGGCCAAATTAAGGGAAATGGCAAATTTTCCATCGATAGCGAAGGCGTTTCCTTAGACGGCGAATTGTATTTGCAACGAGGACAAATTGAATTACCTGATGGCACCATTGATGGGCTGAATATTCATTTCCCGCTACACTATCGCAATTTCGATTTGCATGCGGAGGCACGGCAACCTATTCGAGTTAGTGCGCAGAGTTTACGCTGGGGGGCATTGCAAGTCGAGCAGGCGGCATTGGATGTGAGTGGGCATTATCCGAATTCAGCGAGCAAACCGTTAACCTTGTCGAAGGTGCGTTTAGGCTTGTTTGACGGCCAATTAACGGTCCCACGCTTGGATTTTCCACAACGTCAGCAAGCGTTATTAACACTGAATAATATTGATATTGCACAGGTATTGGCGCTGGCCCAATATCAGCAATTATCGCTGACTGGGCGAGTGAATGCCCGTTTACCTTTCTGGCTGGGCAATCGTCAGTGCTTGATTTGCCAAGGTGAAATTGAACAGGCAACACCGCTTCATCTGCGATTAAATGAGCAAGTGACGGCGGGATTGAAAACTGGCGGTTGGACGGAAACAACCTTGGTTGATTTGCTCAAGGAATTGAATTTGCAAACTTCCCGTGCTGTCTTTGATTTACAGCCAAATGGTGAAATGCTCTTAAATGCGCATATTCAAGGATATAATCCGCAGAACCCGACCCATCACCCGATAACCTTAAATTATCACCATCGGGAAAATATGTTTGAGTTGTGGGATATGATTGACTACGGCTCGCAGTTTGAACAAAATCTACAGTATCGACTTTATCGCAATTTAGAAAAATGATGACTTTTCGTAACAGCTTAATTTTATCCGCCGCGTTACTGGCGGTTGCCTGCACACCGACAATTCAATTGGATACGCCAAAACAGGGCATTACCATTAATATGAATGTCGTTGTGGATCATAATATTAGTGTGAAAATGGATGAACAAACCCAAAAGGCGGTGGAAGACGTTAACGGTAAAGACAAAAATAAGAAAGGAAATCAATAAATTATCGATTTTTAGAACAACTCTAATAAAATCAATGTGTTAGATGCTGTTTTCGGCAAAACTCTGAAAAAAGCCACCGCGTTTTCCGGCACGGTGGTTTTTTATTTTTATTGTTGATCACCGATAAGGATGGATTCCAAGGCGATTTCAATCATATCGTTGAAGGTCAATTGACGTTCTTCGGCAGTGGTAAGCTCATGGGTACGAATATGATCGGAAACAGTACAAATGGTTAATGCTTTAGCGCCGTATTCGGCAGCCACACCGTAAATCCCTGCAGCTTCCATTTCTACCCCTAAGATGCCGTATTTTTCCATAACATCAAACATGCTGGCATCCGGTGTGTAGAATAAATCAGCGGAGAATAAGTTACCAACGCGTACCTTAATGCCTTTTTGTTTTGCTGCAGCTACCGCGGCTTGTGCCATATCAAAATCGGCAATCGCTGCAAAGTCATTATCTTTGAAGCGGATACGGTTTACTTTGGAATCGGTACAAGCGCCTAATCCGATAATTACATCGCGCAATTTCACATCCATGCGTACTGCGCCACAGGAACCGACACGAATAATTTTCTTCACGCCGTATTCGGTGATTAATTCTTTTGCGTAGATAGAGCATGAAGGGATACCCATACCGTGTCCCATAATGGAGATGCGACGGCCTTTGTAGGTACCGGTGTAACCTAGCATGTTACGCACATTTGTCACTTCTTGCGGATTTTCGAGAAACGTTTCGGCAATGTATTTTGCGCGTAGTGGATCGCCCGGCATTAATACGGCATCGGCGAACGCGCCGGCAGGTGCATTGATATGTGGAGTCATGATGTTTTCCTCTTTTAGTTGATGGTCAACTGATTTTCGCAAACGTTTTCGTTTGCCCGAAAGTACAACACCACGAACGGGCCGTGGTGTTGTGGTGGTTCATGCAGCGGATTAACCTAAGACCGCGCCGCCTAATTCGATAAACAAACCAGCGATGGTTGCGCTCATTAAGTTGGCTAAGGTACCGGCAACCACGGCTTTGATACCTAGGCGGGCCACATCGCCACGACGACTTGGAGCCATACCACCAAGTCCACCAATAAGAATCGCGATTGAGCTGAAGTTCGCGAAACCGCACAAGGCGAAGGTGATGATTGCTTTAGTTTTTTCGGTTAATACCATCGGCGCTTCAGGGCCTAAGTATTTAGCAAATTCTAAGTAACCTACGAATTCGTTTACCGCTAATTTCATCCCGATCATTTGACCGGCAACGGCAGATTCATCCCAAGAAACACCGATTAAATAAGCTAATGGTTTGAATACCCAACCGAAGATGGCTTGTAGGGTTAAGTCGCCATAACCAAACCAGCCGCCGATACCGCCAAGCAAACCATTGATGAGGGCAATTAAACCAACGAAGGCGATTAACATAGCACCTACGTTTAAGGCTAATTGCATACCAGAGCTAGCGCCACCGGCCATCGCTTCAAGCACATTAGTCGGTTTTTCGGTGTCATCGCCTTCTGGTTGTTCATCTGTAAATTGTTCGGTTTGTGGGAAAAGAATTTTAGCAAATAACAAACCTGCCGGTGCAGCCATGAATGAGGCTGCGATTAAGTAGGTCAATGGGACGCCCATTCCCGCATAACCCGCCATTACGGAACCGGCGATAGACGCTGTACCACCCGCCATGATGGCGAATAATTCAGACTGAGTCATGCTTTTAATATAAGGACGAATGACTAAAGGCGCTTCGGTTTGACCTACGAAAATATTCGCAGCTGCGGACATGGATTCCGCTTTAGAAGTACCTAAGGCTTTTTGTAAGGCACCGCCGATGATTTTGATCACCACTTGCATAACGCCTATATAGTAAAGCACGGAAATCAGACCGGAGAAGAAGACGATGATTGGCAACACCTTGACGGCAAAAATAAAGCCGGCGTTGGATGGATCGGCCAAACCGCCAAATACGAAGTTAATCCCGTCATTACCGTAGCCGATAACTTTGGATACGGCATCAGCAGTCGCATTCAACGCGTTTTTACCGGCCGGCACATATAAAATAAGGGCCGCAAATCCAACTTGGATTGCCAAGGCCCCTAAAACAGTTCGCAGACTGATCGCTCTGCGATTATTGGAAAATAACACGGCAATGGCCAGCAAGACGACCATGCCCAAGATGCTACCTAAAATACCCATTGGATTCCCCTAAATTGATATGATTTGCCGAGAAGATCGGCGGTTAAAATCGCCGTTTATTCTATGGTTTTTTAGGAGAAATGTCGATAAAACTAAGTTTTTTTAACAACCATAATAAAATCAATGGGTTATGCGTATTTTTGGAGAAAATTCGGATTTTTGAGGGGGCGTTTATAAAATGATGCTGAGATTGTTGAGCCCTTGCGTACGGGCGAATTTGCCTAAGGCTTGGGTTTGTTCGATACTTGGAATCAGCGGGCTGAGGCCGGCTGCATCGCGTGTTCCTTGGTTATGGACGCGAATTAATTTAAATAACACATCTGGATAAGGACGGAGTAATTGAGCGGTTTTTTTAACCAACTCTTCAGCATCGAAAAAACCATTAATCAGTACTAATCGGACTTCTTCTACCTTATTTAAGGTAAGTAACTGCTGCAGATTGTGGAGATTACGGGTGAGATTTTGCGGGCGTAATGGGCGCTGTGGCAAGTTTGGTAAAACCCGTCCGGTACGATTTTGCCGATCAAAACAGAGGGCACCAAGACCTTCCCCATCACCTTTGAGATCGAATAAAAATTTATCGCATACTTTAATTAAAGGGCGGATTTTATCGAATTCAAAAAAGCCCGAAGAATCCAAGTAAATTGACAAACCTTGGGTGCGTAAGGCTTGGCAAAGGGGCAGTAGTTTTTGATGATGCAATGTGGGTTCGCCACCGGAGAAGGTCACACCGCGGATAAATGGGCGGGCCTCCATGATTTGTTCAAATAGGTATTGTAGGCTGACCAATTTGGCTTCTGCGGTATAACGCGGAATGGTTTCCGGATTGTGGCAATACAGGCAATTGAGTTTGCAGCCTTGCAGAAATACTGCGCAACGATTGCCCCGACCTTCCACATTAGAAAAGGGAATGATGCGGTGTAATGGTAGAGATATTTCTGCAAGGTTCATGCTTAAATGTTTTTCAGTTTATCGGAATAGAGCACTAAGCAAAGCGCAATGACCATAATCAAAATAGCGCCGGCAAAGAGAATCGTATCGGTGGCACTATCATGGTTTACGATGATTAGGCGCAGCATGGCGGTAATCCCCGAATAGATAAAATAGCGTAATGGAAAATGATAGCCGCTTTTAAAATATTGCACGATAAGGCCAATAAAACCGAAATAGAGGAAAAACATTACGGCCTGTTCTGCCACATCATAGGGCACTACAGTTGAGCTGCTCAAGACAATAGTGGCCAGCTGGTAGGTTACTTTAGCTAAGGCGACGATAAGCACCACGCCCAATGCGATCAAGGCAAAGGAGAGGACGATTTTTAATACACCGGTCACAATTTGTGGCAGGCGTTCTTGTTGATTTTCTTCCATAAAAAAATACCTAGGGAAAATAAAAGGCGGCATTTTAATGGAAATGCCGCACGACGAAAAGAGGAAAAATAGGGCGTTTAATGAATACCAATGAATAGAATGGCAGCATCTAAATACAATAATCCCACATCGGCATTTTGGCCTGTAATAAAAATTGGCGGGTACGTTCCTGCTGCGGATTATTGAAAAATTCGCTGGCACGATTTTGCTCTACAATTTGTCCTTGTTCCATCAGAATGACTCGATCAGCGACCTCTTTGGCAAAGTTGAGTTCGTGGGTCACAATAATCATAGTCCAGCCTTCTTGTGCCAATAATTTGAGCGTTTGTAGCACCTCTCCCACCAGCTCAGGATCCAATGCAGAAGTGGGTTCATCCAATAAAATTAATTGTGGCTCGACGGCTAAAGCACGGGCAATACCTACCCGCTGTTGTTGACCTCCGGACAGCTGCGATGGGTATAATTCGGCTTTATCGGACAGTCCGACTTTTTTCAACAGCGCTAGCGCCTTTTCTCTTGCTTTATCCTTGGCTATTTTCTGTACCGTGACCATGCCCTCCATCACATTTTCTAAGGCGGTGCGATGGGGAAACAAATTGTATTGTTGGAATACCATGGAAGTGCGACGACGTAGCGCCAGCTCATCAGCTTTATTGATTTTATGTGCAAAATCAATGTGCAGGTCAGCAAAATCCAATTGTCCCCGTTCCGGCCGCTCAAGCAGATTTAGACAACGTAAAAAGGTAGTTTTACCGGAACCGGAAGGGCCGATTAAGGCGACGACTTCACCTTTCTCAATAGAAAAATCAATCCCTTTTAGAACCGAATTGGCGTGGAACGTTTTGTTGATATTTTTTACCTGTAACATGTGCAATCCTTACAAATGACGGGAAAGCCGCATTTCCAAACGGTTTTGCAGCAGGGATAAAATAAAACAGAAGATCCAATAAATCAGTGCGGCTTCGCTATAAATTAAAATAAATTCGTAGTTAACCGCCGTGATATTCTGCGCCACCCGAAATAATTCTGCGACCAGTACCAAGGAGGCCAAGGAGGTATCCTTCACAGTGCTGATAAAGGTATTAGATAGTGAAGGAACGGAAATTCTTAAGGCCTGTGGCATGATTGTGCGGAAAAATGCTTGCCGATAGTTCATACCGATGGCGTAGGACGCCTCCCATTGCCCTTTGGGTACCGCTAAAATCGCTGCTCGAATAGATTCGGCTGCGTAGGCGCCGATATTAATGGAAAAAGCAATGATTGCTGTAGGAAATGGTTCTAAGGTGATGCCGACTTCCGGTAATCCGTAGAAGATAATAAAAATCTGCACCAACATTGGTGTCCCACGGATAATTGAAATATATATTCGGCATAGTAACTGTAGAAATCGAATCAGACGGCCACCATCCGGAATGGTACGAATAATTGCCACACCAAGGGCAATCAGTACGCCATAGATAAAAGATACGATGGCTAGTGGAATGGTGTAGAGCAATCCGGCTTCCAACATAGGCCAAAACGAGTCGATTAGATAATCGGCTCGTTCGGCATTCATAAACGGCAATGAGGCCAGTAAATTATTGAGTAATGTCATCACCGAACCATTCAATTGAAAGCTGTTTCAAGGTGCCGTCTTTGCGCAGTTCGTCAAGTGCTTGATTAAACTGTTCTACCAATGGTTCTTCGCCCTTAAGGAAGGCAAATCCGGTCGGGATTTTATTTGGGCTTTCAACGGCAATTTTTAGACCGGCTTCCGGGTGTTGTTTAAAATAATCGAGTACGGCGATTTTATCGTTAACGGTCGCATCAACCCGGCCTTGTTTTACCAATTCTAAATTTTGCGCCAAGCTATCCACGGTGACGATAATCGCTCCATTGTCGCGCGCATCTTTGCTCCAGTTACTGGTCGCCGATTGAGCGGATTTTTTGCCTTTTAGATCGGCGAAGGATTTAATGCTATCGTTATCGGCACGAGTCACCACCACACCGGCTGAATAGTTATAAGGTGCGGAATAGATATATTTTTTTAAACGTTCCGGACTCGGATTGGTCTGGTTGGCAATCACATCAAAACGTTTGGCATTAAGGCCCGCATACATGGCATCCCATGCGGTTTCTTTAAATTCTGGTTGTAGTTTTAGACGTTCGGCCACTTTACGTAATACTTCGATGTCAAATCCAGTTAATTTGCCAGTTTTGTCATGGAAAGTGAAAGGAGCGTAGGTGCCTTCGGTACCGACTAAAATGGTTTTGCTTTGATTTACCCGATCAGAAATTTCTCCGGCATTGGCTACGGAGCTAAAAATAAGGCCGGCAGCAATCAATAGGCTGCTAAGAATAGATTTTTTCATCAATTGTTCCTTTTATTTATAGATAAGTTAGGCTGGATTGTAAAAGCAAAGTGACTAAATACAAAAGCGCTTTTATTTATGACTTATTGCAATTGGTTATAAATTTCGTAGAAAAAATAATCAGTTATAAAAAAGCGGTGTAGGCCGTTAAGCTCACACCGCACAACTTCTCTATTTATTTGGAGGGTATTGTTGAGAATAATTAGCCTTCGATACCTTCAAAAAGCGCCGTACTTAAATAGCGTTCAGCTGCAGAAGGTAAAATCGCAACAATCAGTTTGTCCTGGAATTCCGGTAATTTAGCCAAGCGATCGGCTACAGCTACTGCTGCACCGGAAGAAATACCGGCTAGAATACCTTCTTCAGCCATTAAGCGACGGGATGTTGCTAAGGCTGTTTCACTGTCCACGGTTTCTACGCGATCGATAAGGCTTAAATCTAAATTTTTCGGAATGAAACCAGCCCCGATACCTTGGATTTTGTGTGGGCCCGGTTTAACTTCCTGACCGGCCAAGGTTTGTGTAATAACAGGGGATTCAGTCGGTTCTACAGCAACGGATGTGATGGCTTTGCCATGATCCAGTTTAATTGCCCGGGAGATACCGGTAATGGTACCACCGGTACCGACGCCGGCCACGATCACATCCACTTGACCTTCGGAATCAACCCAGATTTCTTCCCCGGTGGTTTTACGATGGATCTCCGGATTAGCCGGATTTTCAAATTGTTTTAGCATTACATAGCGGTTCGGATCGCTTGCTACAATTTCTTCTGCCTTGGCAATCGCCCCTTTCATTCCTTTTGCGCCTTCGGTAAGCACCAAATTCACGCCTAAACCACGGAGTAAACGTTTACGCTCTAAGCTCATGGTTTCCGGCATGGTAAGGGTAATTTTGTAACCGCGAGCTGCAGCGACATAGGCTAATGCAATCCCGGTATTGCCGCTGGTTGCATCGACGATTTCTTTATCTTTGGTGAGGATGCCATCTTTTTCTGCTTGCCATACCATGTTGGCACCAATACGGCATTTCACGCTAAAACTAGGGTTACGTCCTTCGATTTTTACTACGACATTACCGTTATGGCCAAAATGGTGTAAACGTACTAACGGCGTGTGGCCAATTGAATATGAGTTGTCTGCATAAATTGTCATTGTCTTTTCCTCGAGTGTGATTCGAATGTATTTGAATGTGGGAATTTATATCACCTGCTTTTAGATAAAAAAAATAGTTATTCGATCTATTTTATAACTAAATGATATTTTTGCGTTTTCTGTGACAAGTGGCGGAGTTGCTTTAAACACAGTAAAGTAGAGCGCAATTGAGCATAATAATGGGAGCGGTTTGGTATGCGGCTTGACGGAATTTTGGCAGAGAAAATAGTGAAACGGGCGATGAAAATTATTGGCCATTCGGTCAATGTAATGGATGAGCAAGGTATTATTATTGCTTCCGGTGATATCCGCCGATTACGTCAGTTGCACACCGGTGCTGTGCTGGCATTACGTGAAAATCGGATAGTGGAAATTGATGATGCATTAGCTCAAAAATGGAATTTTGAAGCTCAACCCGGCATTAACTTGCCTATTCGTTATATGGGAAAAAATATTGGCGTAGTTGGTATTTCAGGCAATCCCGATAAGCTTAAAGATTATGCTGAGCTAGTGCGAATGACGGCTGAGCTGATTGTTGAGCAAGATGCTTTAGTCGAACGGCAAAGTTGGGAGCGTCGTTATAAGGAGGAATTTATTTTACAGCTGATCAAAGGCAACCTTTCCCAGCAAGAAATGCTTCGCCAAGCTGCATTTTTTGCCTTCTCTCTAGATTTGCCACGGGTTGTACTGCTTATTAAATTGCTTAATCCGAATGTGGAAAACCTGCAACATTTAGTCAATTATTTGGAGCAATCCGAACCTTCACAGGAGGTGGCAATATTATCCTTAGATCAAATTGTGGTGTTGCAACCATTAAGATTATTTAATTTAGATAACACCTTACTACCGTCGGAATATTTGGATTGTGGTTATAAGGTAGCGGTTGGTGTCCGTTTGGCGGAGGCCGGCGGCGATGCCTTGAGCCTGTCTTATCGTACGGCCTTAACCACTCTCGATTATGGTCTCAAACACCATCCTCGCAAACAGTATTACTTATTTGAAGATTATCGTTTGCCGGTGCTGTTGGCCGGTTTGACCGATTCTTGGCAGGCGGAGGAATTATTAAAACCCTTGGCTCCGCTTCGAATGCCGGAAAATAAAGTTCTGTTGAAAACCCTGCAACAATATTTTTTAGCAAATTGTGATCCACTTCTCAGTGCGCAGAAACTGTATATTCATCCTAATACATTACGTTATCGTCTCACTAAAATTGAGCAGGTAACCGGCTTATCTTTCAATAACATAGATGATAAGTTGAGTTTCTATTTAGCGATTGTTCTGGGCATTTAATTTGTATTATTTAACTAAATTTGCATTGTTTTAAGTGGTTATTTTGTACTTTATAACAGCGCAATTTATCTCTTCATTTTGCATACTCCGAATATCTTAGTTGATTATCGGAGGTTTCTATGACGACCGTATCTGCCCTAGGTGCATTAGCAGCGCTGATTGTGGCAATTTTCTTAATTTTGAAAAAAGTTTCACCCGCTTACGGCATGTTAGTTGGGGCATTAGTTGGTGGTCTTATCGGTGGTGCCGATCTATCACAGACCGTCAGTTTGATGATTGGTGGTGCACAAGGAATTACCACCGCGGTCATGCGTATTTTAGCGGCCGGGGTATTAGCCGGAGTGCTGATTGAATCCGGTGCAGCGAATACCATAGCCGAAACAATTGTGCGGATTTTAGGGGAAACCCGAGCATTATTGGCATTAATTTTAGCGACTATGATTTTGACTGCAGTTGGTGTATTTGTGGATGTGTCCGTAATTACCGTATCCCCAATTGCATTGGCGCTCGCCCGCCGCACAGATTTATCCAAACCAGCAATCCTCTTAGCGATGGTAGGTGGTGGTAAAGCCGGTAATCTAATGTCTCCGAATCCTAATGCGATTGCGGCAGCGGATACCTTCCACCTGCCGTTAACATCGGTCATGATGGCGGGCATTATTCCGGCAATTTTTGGTTTGATCCTGACGTATTTCTTGGCTAAACGTTTAAGAAATAAAGGTTCTCGAGTATTGGTAGAAGAAGTGGTTAGCGTTGAAACGCAACATTTACCATCCTTTGGAACTGCCCTGATTGCACCATTAGTCGCGATTCTATTGCTTGCGCTTCGACCATTAGCGGATATTAAAATTGATCCTTTAATTGCCTTACCGCTTGGCGGTTTAATCGGTGCATTATGTATGGGGAAATTGCGCCATGCTAATAGTTATGCAATAAGCGGTTTAGGCAAAATGGCTCCGGTAGCGATTATGTTACTTGGTACGGGGGCATTAGCCGGTATTATTGCGAATTCGGGCATGAAAGATGTGTTGATCGAAGGATTAAAACATTCTGGTTTACCTTCTTACATTCTTGCTCCAATTTCCGGTGCTTTAATGTCCTTGGCAACTGCATCGACTACAGCAGGTACCGCAGTGGCCTCCAATGTGTTTAGTTCCACTTTATTAGAACTTGGTGTGAGTAGCCTGGCCGGCGCAGCAATGATTCATGCAGGGGCGACCGTATTTGATCATATGCCGCACGGTTCTTTCTTCCATGCAACAGGCGGTAGTGTGAATATGGATATGAAAGAACGTTTAAAACTCATTCCTTATGAAAGTGCGATCGGTTTACTTATGACTATCGTCTCTACGTTAATTTTCGGTGTATTTCATTGGTTCTAGGAGGATGTATGAAAATTGTTATTGCTCCCGATTCATTTAAAGAAAGCTTAACCGCGCTAGAAGTCGCAAGCGCGATTGAAATCGGTTTTAAACGCATTTTCCCAAATGCCGAATATGTGAAATTACCGATGGCGGATGGTGGTGAAGGTACCGTGCAATCCTTGGTCGATGCGACTCAAGGGCGTTTAGTTGAAACAGTCGTAACAGCCCCGCTAGGCAATCGGGTACAAAGCTTTTTCGGTTTATCCGGTGATGGACACACCGCCATTATTGAAATGGCAGCGGCCTCCGGGTTGCACCTGGTGCCAATGGAGAAACGAAACCCTTGTCTAACCACCAGTTTTGGTACCGGGGAGTTGATTAAACAAGCTCTTGATCTCAATGTGCGACATATTATTTTAGGGATTGGTGGAAGTGCAACAAACGATGGCGGCGTCGGCATGCTGCAGGCATTAGGTCTACGTTTGTTGGATAAAGACGGCCAATCTATCGGCTTTGGCGGCGCGGAATTGGCGAATATTACAGAAATCCAAACGGCCGGCTTAGATCCAAGATTACAGCAGGTACAAATTGAAGTGGCCTGTGATGTGAATAATCCGCTTTGTGGTGAGCGTGGTGCTTCTGCGATTTTTGGACCACAGAAAGGTGCCACAGCCGAAATGGTAAAACAACTTGATGCCGCGTTAGCGCATTTCGCCGCGATTACCGAACGGGATTGTGGCAAACAGATTAGAGAGCAAGCAGGCGCCGGTGCGGCAGGTGGTATGGGCGGTGGTTTATTGCTCTTGCCACATGTGCAACTGAAAGCCGGAGTACAAATCGTATTGGATAATCTGAAATTAGCCGAGCAAGTCAAAGATGCCGATTTGGTGATTACCGGTGAAGGCCGCATGGATGCGCAAAGCATCTTGGGTAAAACCCCAGTGGGCGTCGCGCGGACAGCCAAACAGTTTAATAAGCCGGTGGTGGCTATCGTGGGCTGTTTACGTGAGGATTATGATGTGGTGTATGAACATGGTATTGATGCGGTATTCCCGATTATCCGTAGCCTTGGTGATTTACCAACTATTCTCAAACAGGGTGAGCAGAATTTAATTTCAGCCGCAGAAAACGTAGCCCGTTTGATGGCGTTGCGGAATAATCCTGGTTTTTAATCTAATGTCAATAAAATCAATGGGTTACATGTTGTTTTTTGGAAGGGCTCAAGAAACCGATAGGGCGTTTGGGATAAAAAAAGAGCCAATCTGACGCTTGGCCCTTTGCATTAACAAGGATGTGACTCCAAGGATTATAATGTGATTCTGTCCCGATTTTTTTCCAAGGTGGCTTTACCGATACCTTGGACTTCCAGCAGTTGTTCTACTGCTGTGAAATTACCATGTTTTTCACGGTACTGAATAATCGCTTCGGCTTTTTTCGCTCCGATGCCGATCATGGCTCGTTGAATTTCAGCAGCACCGGCGGTGTTAATATTAAGTTTACCCGCAACATCGGCTTGGCTTTGCTGCATGGTTTGTGCTGTGCTTTCCGCCACTTTATCTTCAGCTAAGGCGTTATTGGATAGCATTGCACTAGCCACGATGCAGGCACCAAAGAGAGTTTTTAATAGTTTCATACAAACATTTCCTTCAATTAAGCAAAAAGTCTTGTTGAATCATTCAACGGTGTCTATTTTTACGGAAATGCTATATTCACTCCAACTTCTCGCCCACAGTTTGGAATACGAATCACAAAATGAGTTGAATTAAGCCGGAAAACTATGGGTTAACGCACAACGACTGCGGTTCCGCTGGCGATGACCATAAACATACTTTTGACACCAACGGTCGTGTAATTGATTTCCACTCCAACCACTGCATTGGCTCCTAGGGCTTTTGCTTTTTCTTGAATTTCTTCCAAAGCATCTTCTCTAGCTCGTGCTAAACGCCGCTCGTACACTGTCGAACGGCCACCGATAACATCGGTGATGGAGGCAAAGAAATCACGGATAAAATTCGCGCCGGCCACAACTTCACCGAACACGATTTGTTTATATTCAACAATCTGTTTGCCTTCTATTTGTTGAGTTGTAGTAATGATCATCTATTTTCCTTATGCACCTAATTGACGTTTGAGTTGGGCTAATGCGCGGGCGCGGTGGGAAATTTTTTTCTTCTCAGCGGTTGCGAGTTCCGCAAAGCTTAAGCCGCATTCCGGGCTAAAAAAGAGTGAATCATAACCAAAGCCATTTTCCCCCTTTTCGGTAAAGAGAATCTCGCCTTGGCATTCACCTTGCGCAATAATTGGTGAAGGATCCGTTGGGTGGCGTAGTAAGACAATGGTGCTGACAAATTTAGCACCACGTTGAGCGGATGGCAGAGAGCCTAATTCTACTAATAATTTAGCTCGATTGGCCGCATCAGCTTGTTCGCCATCAACTCCAGCATAGCGTGCAGAGTAAAGTCCCGGTGCGCCATTTAGGGCCTCAACGACTAAACCTGAGTCATCGGCAATGGCCGGTAACCCGGATTTTTCAGCGGCATAGCGGGCTTTTAAAATGGCATTTTCCACAAAGGTGAGACCGGTTTCCTCAGGACTATCGATACCAAGTTCTGTTTGTGCGATTACATCAAAACCAAATTCGGCTAATACATCAGCCATTTCTTTTACTTTACCGGGATTACCGGTTGCTAGTACGATTTTCTGTTTCATAGTATCTCCTTTAAAAAAGGACGTCTGATGATACGCCCTTGGGATTAATTTACTGCTTTAATACGGAGTTCTTTTGGGACTTCGAAGAACATATTTTCTTCTAAGCCCTGTAATTCCTCAATGGTGGTTGCACCAAAATCACCAATGCGGTTAATCACCGATTGGACTAATTCTTCTGGAGCCGAGGCACCGGCGGTGACACCAATGGTTTGAACATCATCAAACCAATCGGCATGGATATCGTTAGGATCATCGATCAGTTTAGATTTAACCCCCATACGTGAGGCCAATTCCGCTAAACGGTTGGAGTTGGAGGAATTTTTGGATCCTACCACAATCACTAAATCACATTGCTTGGCTAATTCACGCACTGCTTCCTGACGGTTAGTGGTTGCATAACAAATGTCATTTTTGTGTGGACCTTGAATTGTCGGATATTTTTCCTTCAGTGCGCTGATCGTCTCAGCGGTATCATCCAAGGATAGGGTAGTTTGGGTCATAAAGGTGAGGTCATCATTTTCCCGTAGCGGAAGGCGGGCGATATCTTCCACGCTTTCAATCAGATAGATACCACCATCTTGGTTGCTGTATTGTCCCATGGTTCCTTCCACTTCGGGATGACCTTTGTGACCGATTAAAATTGCTTTGGTGCCTTTACGACTAGCGCGGGCAACCTGCATGTGGACTTTAGTTACTAGCGGGCAGGTCGCATCAAAGACTTTCAAATTGCGTTCTTTGGCTTCTTGGCGTACAGCTTGGGATACACCGTGAGCGGAGAATATGACAATAGCGCCATCCGGTACTTCGCTTAATTCTTCCACAAAAATTGCACCACGCTCACGCAAGCCGTTCACTACAAAACGGTTATGTACGACTTCATGCCGTACATAAATCGGAGCGCCATGAATTTCCAATGCTAGTTCTACGATACTGATGGCTCGATCCACTCCGGCACAAAAACCACGCGGGTTGGCTAGGATTATTTTCATGCTTGTTCGCCTTGTATTTTTGCTTTGTCGCTTTTAAATGCATCAATGGCTAATAAACCGGCACCGATACAGATGGCGATATCGGCCACATTGAATACCGGATAATGCCAATCGCGCCAATAAAAATCTAAAAAATCCACTACGAAACCATGATAGAGACGATCCACCATATTGGCTAATGCACCTCCGATAATCAGGGCATAGGCGCTATTTTGTAGTCGTTGAGCAATGCTGTTCTTTTTCAGGAAATACACCAGCATCAATGAAATTATTACAGCCAGTAGAACAAAGAAATATTGTTGCCAACCATTATGATCGGCTAAAAAACTAAAGGCCGCACCATAATTACGCACATAGGTGAGATTAAACATTGGCAGCACATTTAAACTTTCATACAAGTCGAATTTTTGTAACACAATATATTTGGTTAATAAATCAAGTACGAAAGCAGCCACACTGAGCCAGAGAAAAGACAGACCGGATTTGGTTTTCGCCATTACTACATTCCTAACAAAATGTAGGGGCGTACCGCATACGCCCCAAATAATAGATTAAAGGGCGTATGCGATACGCCCTGATTTTCATAGGTTTTACGCAAAACGACGGATTTCACCATTACCCGCTACGTTTTCCACACAACGCGGACAAAGAGTCGGATGTTCAGGGTTTACGCCGATTTTGTCAGAATAATGCCAGCAACGTGGGCATTTTTCACCGTTGGAACGTGCTACGCTTACCGCAATTCCCTCTAACTCACCTGCAACCACATCCGCAGGTTTGTCTGCTAATGCTTTCACTTCTGCTTTTGAGGTAATTAACACAAAACGTAATTCATTGCCTAATTGCTCTAACAATGCACGATATTCATCGTTAGCATAAACCGTTACTTCTGCTTCTAAACCACCACCGATCACTTTGTCGTTACGGGCGATTTCCAGTACACGGTTCACTTCAGAACGAACTTTAATGAGTTGTTGCCAGTAAGCATCGTCTAGTTTTTCATTCTCGCCTAAGCCAAATAAGCCTTCGTAGAATTCTTCAGTAAAGACGAATTCTGCACGTGCAGTTGCCGTTTGTGGCAAGTAGCCCCAAATTTCATCCGCCGTGAATGACAGGATTGGTGCCATCCAACGAACCAATGCTTCTGCAATGTGCCATAACGCTGTTTGGCAGCTACGACGCGCAAGGCTATCTGCTTTGGTGGTATATTGACGGTCTTTGATAATATCAAGGTAGAACGAACCCATTTCCACAGAACAGAAACGCATTAAACGTTGTACCACAGTATGGAATTGATAGTTATCGTACGCCTCTTTAATTTCTTTTTGTGCATCTAACGCACAAGCTACCGCCCAACGATCTAGGCTAATCATTTCTTCCGGTTTAACCGCATCATGTTGTGGATCAAAACCGTTTAAGTTCGCTAATAAGAAACGCGCGGTGTTACGAATACGACGATAGCTGTCTGCTGCACGTTTTAAGATCTCATCAGAAACGGTCATTTCACCGGTATAGTCGGTAGATGCCACCCATAAACGTAAAATGTCACCACCGAATTTATCCATGACTTCTTGTGGGGTCACGATGTTACCGATAGATTTTGACATCTTACGACCTTGACCATCCACGGTGAAACCATGGGTTAATACTTGTTTGTATGGTGCTTTGCTGTCTGTTGCGGTAGAAAGCATTAAAGAAGACATAAACCAACCACGGTGTTGGTCAGAACCTTCTAAATACATATCGATATCTTGGCCGTTAAATTCTGGACGATTTGCGACAACAGAAGAATAGGTTGATCCTGAGTCAAACCATACGTCAAGGGTATCAGGTACTTTGCGATAGGTTTCGGCATCAGCCCCTAATAATTCTTTTTCGTCTAAATCCCACCATGCTTGAATACCAGCTTTTTCTACGCGTTTCGCCACTTCTTCAAGTAACTCTAAGGTGCGCGGATGAAGTTCTTCGGTTTCTTTGTGCACGAATAAGGTCATCGGCACTCCCCAAGTACGTTGACGGGAAATACACCAGTCAGGGCGGTTTTCAACCATTTTCTCGATACGCGCTTGACCCCAATCTGGAATCCAGCGAACTTGTTTGATTTCGCCTAATGCTTGTTGGCGTAAACCCTGTGTTTCCATGCCAATAAACCATTGCGGAGTCGCACGGAAAATAATCGGGGTTTTGTGACGCCAGCAGTGTGGGTAGCTGTGTTTGATTTTCTCAACTTTTAATAAGTTGCCCACTTCTTGTAATTTTTCAACAACCAATGGATTGGCTTCAAATACGCCTTTGCCTGCAAAGAATTCAGTCGTTGAAATAAATTTACCGTCATTCGATACAAGACCCGCCATTGGTAAATTATATTTTTGTCCGACAATAAAGTCGTCCAAACCATGATCTGGCGCAGTATGTACTAAACCAGTACCACCATCAGTAGTAACGTGATCACCTAAAATTACTGGTACAGTGAAATCATAGAACGGATGGTTAAAGCGTACTAACTCAAGCGCTTGACCTTTTACTGAACCTAATACTTCAACTTGTTCTACACCCACCGCTTTCGCAACAGACTCAACTAATTCAGCAGCTAAAATCACACGCTCATCGCCAAGTTGTACTAAGTTGTATTCTAAGTCTGCATTTACTGCAATCGCACGGTTAGATGGCATTGTCCAAGGTGTGGTGGTCCAAATCACCGCAGATAATTTGCCATGGCCTTTGCCTACTGCGTTAAATTTCTCTTCAATTTCAACCGCACTTACAGCAGGGAAACGCACGTAGATAGATGGAGAAACTTTGTCTTCATATTCCACTTCTGCTTCCGCTAAAGAAGAGCCACAATCCAAACACCAGTGCACCGGTTTTGAACCTTTGTATAAATGGCCATTAGCAATCACTTTACCGAGTGTACGGATGATGTTTGCTTCGGTGTCGAAGTTCATTGTTAAATAAGGATTATCCCAATCGCCCAACACACCTAAACGGATAAAGTCTTTTTTCTGACCTTCGACTTGTTCCGCAGCATATTCACGGCATTTTTGACGGAATTCAGCTGCTGTAATTTTCTCGTTTGGTTTGCCCACTAAACCTTCTACTTTTAATTCAATTGGCAAGCCATGACAGTCCCAACCTGGGATATAAGGCGAATCAAAACCTAACGCCGTTTTAGATTTAATAATAATATCTTTCAGAATTTTATTAACGGCGTGACCGATATGGATGTTACCGTTCGCATACGGAGGGCCATCGTGCAAAATAAAGGATTTTTTACCTTTAGTCGCTTGGCGGATTTTTTGATACAACTGTTTGTCATACCAATTTTTTAACATTACAGGTTCGCGTTTGGCTAAATCGCCACGCATAGGGAAACCTGTTTCAGGTAAATTTAACGTGTTTTTGTAATCAACTGTCATGTTATTTTCCAATTTTATATTTCAATATAATTCTATTTTGCAAAAAAACGCTTTTGCTGTTTTTACATCCTGCTCTATTTGAGCTTTCAATGCTTCAAAAGACGGAAATTTTATCTCATCTCGAATCTTATGGCAGAATTCAACCTCGACCATTTGTCCATAAATATTCTGAGAAAAATCAAACAAATGGATTTCTAATAATTGTATCGTACCGTTAATAGTTGGGCGTTTTCCCATATTGGCTACGCCGCTAAAAGTTTCACCTGAGGTTAGCCGTAATTTGACGGCATACACCCCCTTCACCGGATTGACTTGGCGGTGTAAGCGGATGTTCGCAGTAGGAAAACCAATAGTTCTGCCCAATTTATTTCCATGAATAACACGACCAAAAATTCGATAAGGCTTGCCTAACAAATTTTCTGCCAAGGAGAGCTGATTTTCAGCTAATGCTTGACGGATGGCAGTACTGCTAATGCGACATTGCTCGAGACAAAGACTGTAATTGTCTTCTACGGCAAAACCAAATTGTTTTCCTGCCGCTTGCAACATTGCAAAATTACCTTGGCGGTTTGCCCCGAATTTAAAATCATCACCGATACTTAAGAATTTGACATTAAGTTTATTGACCAACCAATCTTCAATAAATTGTTCGGCTGTTAGAGCAGCAAATTGCTGATTGAAACGAACAACAAGCACCGCATCAACACCGGCTTGCTTAAGATAATACAGCTTATCGCGTAATCGCATTAAACGGGCGGGTGCACTTTTCCCCATAAAATATTCACGCGGTTGTGGTTCAAATAGCATGACTACCATTGGTAGTCCTAATTCATCCGCTTTTTGGCGAAGATGACGCAAAATCGCTTGGTGGCCCAAATGCACGCCATCGAAGTTGCCGATGGTCAAAGCACAACCGGACAACTGAAACGATGCATTATTAAACCCACGAATTAATTGCATTAAATAAACCACAAACTAGTCAAAAAAGAACGCTGCATTATAGCGGTAACTTATTGTCTTGTCAGTAAATGGCGTTTACGAACCCCGAATAAAACCAATACACCGCCATAAACTGCAGCGGCCAATCCGATTAACCAGAGCAACCAATGAATGCGGTTTAATAGAGGCATAGCAGCCCATTCATGTAATTCCGGGCTGTTGTACCAAAGCAATCCCGCCATAGCGAGTGCAGCAACAAATACTTTGACGAAAAATAGTGCGCTGGTACGGCTGAAATGGTAGACCTCTGCTTTGGCTAAACCGCGATAAAGTAAATAGGCATTTAAGCTGGCTGACATGGTTGAAGCCATTGCTAGGCCTACATAGCTGAAAGGGATCGCCAGTAAGTTGAATAGCATGTTGCTGACCATTGCGATAATACCGATTTTTACCGGAGTTTTGGTATCTTGGCGGGCGTAATAACCATTGGCCAGGATTTTGATTAACATAAAGCTTAGTAGTCCTGCACTCAATGCCCATAGGGAATAGGCAGTAGCCGTAACGTCCTGCAGAGTGAAACTACCGCGCATAAATAGGACTAAGATCATCGGTTGTGCTAATACGGCAATTCCTAAGGCTGCAGGAACCCCAAGCAACAAAATCATACGCACGCCCCAGTCCATCGTCTGATGAAAATCCTGCCCGCTTTGCACTGCATCATCAGTTCGGTTGACATGATGGCGGGCGAGGGTTGGTAAAATAACCGTAGAGATCGCGATTCCAAAGAGTCCGAGCGGAAATTCCAATAAGCGGTCGGAATAATAAAGCCAACTAATAGAACCGGTCATTAAGAAACTGGCGATTACCGTATCAAGCAATAAATTGATTTGGCTGACGGAGACCCCGAATAGTGCGGGAATCATGAGCTTACGAATTTTAGTGACACCTTCATCATGCCAAGCCCAGCGCGGCTTCACCAATAAACCGGCCTTTTTAAGGAAAGGCAATTGGAATAAAAATTGCAATAATCCACCGAGGAAGATCCCGATGGCTAAGGCTAAATCGGGGTTATCCATTTGTGGGGCTAAAAATAGTGCGGTAGCAATCATCGCAATATTCAGTAGTACCGGCGAAAAAGACATCACACCAAATTTACCGATGGTATTTAGAATGGCACCCGATAGAGCCACGAAGGTGACAAACCAAAGATAAGGGAACGTGATTTTGAGTAAGAGAGAGGCCTGTTCGAACTTGCCGGCATTCGGGCCATCATTGAGCCAATCGGTAAACCAGCCCATCCCGAAAATAGCCGCCACGACAGGGGAGCCAACCATCGCTAAAAGGGTTACAACACTCACTAAACCGCCCAGCGTACCGGAAACTTTGCCGATAAATTCGCGGGTTTTAGATAGATCGCCGGATTTTTGATATTCCGCTAAAACAGGCACGAACGCTTGGGAAAATGCCCCTTCGGCAAATAATCGACGAAGAAAATTGGGGATACGGTTGGCAAATAAAAAAACGTCGGCCGCCGCACCGGCACCGATCAAATGGGCGATCACTACATCACGCACCAAACCAAGTACGCGGGAGATCAAGGTCATACCGCTGACGATGATGCCGGATTTCAAAAGTCGTTTACTCAAAATAAGGATCCCAGTGGAAAAAAACGTCCTAATTGTATAGAAATTTTGCTTTTACGCTATATTCCCGCCAAAAAAACTGCTAGAATCGCGCCCACATCGTTTGTGTGGGCCTATTGAAAGTGCTTTTTTTAAATAACGATGCCAACTTTCGGTTGTGTCTCACCGAAATCAACACAAATAATTTATTGACAAAAGGATAAGAAATCGGCATATTCGCACGCCTTATTTTGTCACCGTTAATTAACAGAAATTTTAGGAGTTTGACCTTGGCTAATATCAAGTCAGCAAAAAAACGCGCGGTTCAATCTGAAAAACGCCGCCAACACAACGCAAGCCAACGCTCTATGATGCGTACTTACATCAAAAAAGTATATGCTCAAGTAGCAGCAGGTGAAAAAGCAGCAGCTGAAGCAGCATTCGTTGAAATGCAAAAAGTTGTTGACCGTATGGCTTCTAAAGGCTTAATTCACGCTAACAAAGCAGCAAACCACAAATCTAAATTAGCTGCGCAAATCAAAAAATTAGCGTAATTTTTCAAGATTAAAAAACCGCACTGTAGTGCGGTTTTTTTTTTTTGCGTTAAAAACGCCCCTATGAAAACCAAAGTTTTCTCTAAAATAGCATGTAACTCATTGATTTTATTAGGATTGCATTAAAAATGGATAAGTGATTGATGATACAAGCTATTTTTTACGTTTAGCGCGTGGGTGGGCTTGATCATACACACTGGCTAAATGTTGAAAATTGAGATGGGTGTAGATTTGTGTCGTGGACAAATTACTGTGGCCAAGTAATTCCTGCACCGCGCGCAAATCAGCGCTAGCTTCTAACATATGAGTGGCAAAGGAGTGGCGCAGTTTATGGGGATTCAAATGGCTGTTTAAGCCTTGGCGAATTCCCCAGGTTTCAAAGCGCTTTTGAATATTTCGCGTACTGATGCGATTGCCTTGCTGGCTGACGAACAAGGCTTCATCCTTTGGATTAAACTGTGGACGCACCTTGAGCCATTGTTGCAGAGCGTGTGATGCGAAACGACCGAAGGGCACAACCCGTTCTTTATTCCCTTTCCCGAGTACCCGTACCTCACGGCTGCGGGTGTTAATGCTTTGTAGATTTAGTCCTTGCAATTCCGCTAAGCGTAGCCCCGAACTGTACATTAATTCGAGCATTGCCCGATCTCGCAGATCGATGGGATCTTTGCTGTCGTTATCGAGCAGTAACTGGACTTGTTCGGTGCTGATGTTTTTGGGTAACCGCTTGCCCTGTTTCGGTGCAGAGATTCCGGTGGCCGGATTGACTTTCAATTCACCGTGTCGAATGAGAAAACTAAAAAATTGTCGTATCGCAGACAGTCGCAATGCCAGACTTTTTTCCTGTAGTCCATGGCGTTTACTTTCCGCCAAGATCAAACGAACTACACTCGGAGTAACCTGTTGCCAGGTATTCAGTTGCTTTTCCTGTAAGATTTCGACCACCGCCCGCAATTGGCGTTGATAATTATTCAGAGTATGGGGACTGACTTGGCGTTCGATGCGTAGGTAATCCCAGTAGCGGTCGAGTTGTTGTTGCATTAGAGGGCCATCTCAAACAGGCTTTTACGTGGATTTAGCTTGAATCCTTCGCTTTCTAAGATTTCCCGCTGTGGTTGTGATACTTCGGCAACCAAGCGAGTAGCTTGGGTATAACGAACGAATTCTTTAGCTTTGGCAATTAATGCAGCAGTAATTTCTGCTTGGTTGGAACTAGCGCTAACGAAAATATCAGTAAGTTGCCAGTAACGTTGTAATTGAAGAGAAGAAAGGCGCGGATACAGTTGCACAAAACCAACGGCCTGTTGGCTATCGTCTAAAGCAATAAAAAACATGCTTTCGTTAAAACGTATCCGATTGCTGAGAAAGGTATATACCCGTTGTGGATTTTCTGTCATGCCATTAGCGAGGCGATAGGCCTCAAATAGCGGAGAAAGAAGATCGATATTCCATTGTTCGGCCTTGAAAATTTTCATTGCTTCCCCGGGGTTTTATTCATTGTTGTCAATTGGTTCGGGCAAATTGTAGCTTTTTGCATCGGGTTTGCCAAAAAAATTTTAAAATTCCGAGCTGGGTCAAAAAAATCTAATAAAAATTTGGTATAGTAGGCGCGCTTTATTTTAACTTTCAAAAATATGGAGAAAACATTATGGCACGTCGTCCTTTAGTTATGGGTAACTGGAAATTAAACGGTTCTAAAGCCTTCACCAAAGAATTAATCGAAGGATTAAAAGCAGAATTACACGGCGTTACCGGTTGTGATGTGGCAATTGCCCCACCGGTAATGTATTTAGGTACGGCTGAAGCAGCGCTTTCAGGTTGTGGTTGCAGCTGTGGTGGTAAAAATGTGATTCAATTGGGTGCACAAAACGTGGATATCAATGTGAAAGGCGCATTTACCGGTGATATCTCCAGCGAAATGTTAAAAGATTTTGGTGCAAAATATATCATTATCGGTCACTCCGAGCGTCGTACTTACCACAAAGAAAGCGATGAATTCGTGGCGAAAAAATTCGGTGCATTAAAAGAAGCTGGTTTAGTACCGGTATTATGTATCGGTGAAACCGAAGCAGAAAATGAAGCAGGTAAAACCGAAGAGGTGTGTGCCCGTCAAATTGATGCCGTTATCAATGCATTAGGCGTAGAAGCATTCAATGGCGCAGTTATCGCGTATGAACCAATTTGGGCTATCGGTACCGGTAAATCAGCGACTCCGGCACAGGCTCAAGCAGTTCATGCATTCATCCGTGGTCATATCGCAGCAAAATCGCAGGCAGTGGCTGATCAAGTAATCATTCAATACGGCGGTTCAGTAAATGATGCTAACGCAGCAGAATTATTCACCCAACCGGATATTGATGGTGCATTAGTTGGTGGTGCGTCACTTAAAGCGCCTGCGTTTGCGGTAATCGTGAAAGCAGCGGCAGCAGCGAAAAACTAAGTTTTAGTTTTAACAACGATAAAAAAGAGCGGTCCTTGCGGCCGCTCTTTTATTTTGAAGGCAATTTATTATTTCTTTTGCCCACGTTCCCATAAATCTGCATATTTTACAAAGGTGGAATGCGCAGAGAGAATGGCTAATAACAGCCCTTGTTTACCATCAAGAAAACCTGCACGGATAAAATACATTTTAATAAAACAGCCCAAGGCGTGACTAATGCCTTGCCATAGGGTTGCTTTTTTTCCTTTGGCAGCGCGTTGTTCAGCCCAGGCGCGGGCATAGCCGGCGGATTTCAGCAAATAATGGTGAATGCTTTTATAGGTAAAATGTAATAAATCACCCTGTAGTTTCTTGATTTGCGTGCCTTTAGCAAGATGGACTTTTTCATGGACCAATTCATCGCCATATTGACCATCTTGGCAACGATATAGACGTACGACATAATCAGGATACCAACCGGAATGGCGGATTTCTCGTCCGAATACGCTACTTAAACGGGGGAGTTGGTAGGCTGTTGAGGGTAAGTTTTGTTGCACTGCTTGCTCAATAGACTGGCGTAACAAGGAACTGACTCGTTCATCCGCATCCAGCCATAGTACATAGTCAGAAGTAACATATTGTTGGGCTAGTTGACGTTGTTTACCAAATCCGGGCCAATCGACATTTTGATAAAATTTAGCACCGTATTGCTCGGCTATTTGTTGAGTGTTATCGGTACTGCCGGAATCCAGAATAACAATTTCATCAACCCAATCCTTGACGGTTTCTAAACAATCGGCAAGATCTGCCGCTTCGTTTTTTACAATCATTGCAACACTAATCGTTGGCATATTTTGATCCTTTTTTTATTTGCTTTTTTGCTATACTAGCCAAAATTTTGCAAAGTATACCTGAATTTAAGCGAATATATGTGGCGTTTTTTCTATACCAGTCTGATGTATCTTACCCAGCCTTTTGTGCTGTCGTTTATGTGGATTCGCAGCCTGAAAGCTCCGAATTATCGTAAACGCCTTGGCGAGCGTTATGGTTTTTACGGTAACCTGACGGCGCCTTTGCCGAATGGGATTATTATTCACGCCGCCTCTGTTGGTGAGGTTATTGCTGCAACTCCGTTAGTTCGTCGTATTCAACAGGAATATCCGCAGCTACCGATAACCTTTACCACGGTAACGCCAACCGGCTCTGATAGGGTGAGAGCAGCCTTTGGTGAAACTGTTACCCATTGTTATCTGCCTTATGATTTGCCCTGTGTACTCAATCGTTTTCTAGATTTCATTCAACCGAAGCTGTGTATTGTGATTGAAACAGAGCTTTGGCCGAATTTAATTCGTCAATTATGGCGTCGAGATATTCCCTTTGTTGTTGCTAATGCCCGTTTATCTGAACGTTCAGCGCGTCGTTATGGCTTAGTGAAAGAGCGTTTGCAAGGGATGCTATCGGAAATTAGTTTGATCGCACCACAGGATAGTATTAGTGGAAAACGCTATTTAGGCTTAGGCTATGATGAACGGAAGCTGAAACTGACGGGGAATATCAAATATGATTTGCAAATTACCGATGAATTGCTAGAAAAAATTGAGGCTTTACGGGCTTTATGGGTACGAAATCGTCCGATTTGGATTGCAGCTAGCACCCACGAGGGAGAAGAAACTTTAATCCTGGATGCGCATCGTCAATTACTCAAGATGCACCCAGATCTGTTGTTGTTATTGGTGCCACGCCACCCAGAACGATTTAATGCCGTTGCCGAATTAATTGAAAAAGCCCAACTGAATTTTATTCGTCGCTCTGAAGGCTCATTGCCCGATGCGCATACTCAAGTCATTCTCGGGGATAGCATGGGAGAATTAATGTTAATGTATGGCATTAGTGATATTGCCTTTGTCGGTGGCAGTTTGGTGAAACATGGTGGGCATAATCCATTAGAACCATTAGCATTCAGATTACCGGTTATTAGCGGCAAATATACCTTTAATTTTCCAGAGATATTTCGAACCTTACTGGAAGTGCAAGGCGTTCTTTCGGTCAATTCTAACGTGAAGGCCTTAGTACATGCAGTGGATGGCTTATTGAATTCACCACAAGCCAGACAATGTTTGGGACGTGCCGGTTATGAGGTTTTAATGGAAAACCGAGGGGCTTTACAGCGTCTGCTTGATTTACTTTATCCTTACTTGGAGCGCAAATAATGACAACGGTGATTTACCCCGGTACCTTTGATCCATTAACAAATGGCCATTTGGATATCATTGAACGTAGTGCAGCGATTTTTCCACAGGTTTTGGTGGCGGTGGCTAATAGTCCGAGTAAAAAAACCTTATTTTCTCTTGAGGAGCGCGTTTGTTTGGCGCAACAAGCTTGTCGTCACCTTACTAATGTTGAAGTCATCGGTTTTAGTGATTTATTGGCAAATGTTATTAAGACGCGTCAGGTCACTGCAATTATTCGTGGCGTACGTACGACGACAGATTTTGAATACGAATTGCAACTAGCTGCTTTAAATCGTTTATTAACCGATGGTGTGGATAGTCTCTTTTTGCCGCCTACGGAGAAATGGGCATTTGTTTCTTCTACTATTGTACGGGAAATTTATCTACATCAAGGCGATGTGCGTGAGTTAGTGCCGGAAGCCATATATATGGCACTACAGGCAAAATCATGTTAAGACATAGTCTTGTATTAGTGGTGCTGGCGACCTTAAGTGGTTGCGGTACGCTAGTGAGGCTCATCGATCCGACGGAGCGCTATACGGCTTATGCCGGCACGGCTTACGATTGGCAAATGGCTCAGCAATGGGGCCTGCCCATTTTAGATTTACCCCTTTCATTTTTATTAGATACCGCATTATTGCCCTATGCGTGGTCAAATTAATCGACCTTAAGATATGAAACTCAATTCTCAACAACAGCAAGCCGTTGAATATGTCAGCGGTCCTTGTCTCGTGCTAGCCGGTGCCGGTTCCGGTAAAACCCGTGTCATTATTAATAAAATTGCTCATTTGATTGAACACTGTGGCTATTTACCAAAACAGATAGCAGCCGTGACTTTTACCAACAAAGCTGCCCGTGAAATGAAAGAACGGGTAGCTCATTCGATTGGTAAAGATAAATCCAAAGGATTGATTGTTTCGACTTTCCATACCCTAGGTTTTGATATTATCAAACGGGAATATCAAGCTCTCGGTTTTAAATCTAATATGACGTTGTTTGATGAGCACGATCAGCTTGCCCTGTTAAAAGAATTGACCGCCGATTTATTACAGGAAGATAAGGATTTATTGCGTGAATTAACTTCCGTTATTTCCAATTGGAAGAATGATTTGGTTTCACCAAAACAGGCTTATTCCTTAGCGAAAGATGCCAAATATCAAACCTTTGCAAAATGTTATGAGCGCTATGCAGTACAAATTCGCGCTTATAATGCCCTGGATTTCGATGATTTAATTATGTTGCCAACGTTGCTCTTCAAACAGAATGAAGATATACGGACAAAATGGCAGGAAAAAATTCGCTATTTATTGGTGGATGAATATCAAGATACCAATACCAGCCAATATGAACTCATCAAATTACTTGTCGGCGAGAGAGCTTGTTTTACCGTAGTAGGCGATGACGACCAATCCATTTATTCTTGGCGAGGTGCTCGACCGCAAAATATGGTGCGTTTGCGTGATGATTTTCCGCGTTTGCAAGTTATCAAATTGGAACAAAATTATCGTTCCACCCATCGTATTTTGCATTGTGCCAATATTTTGATTGATAACAACGAGCATGTATTCGACAAAAAGCTTTTTTCCAATTTGGGTGAAGGCGAAAAGCTGCAGGTGATTGAGGCAAAAAATGAAGAGCATGAAGCCGAACGGATTATCGCGGAATTGATCGCCCATCGTTTTAGCCGTAAGACCAAATTTAAGGATTATGCGATTTTATATCGCGGTAACCATCAATCCCGCCTATTGGAAAAAGTGCTGATGCAAAACCGCATTCCGTACAAAATTTCCGGCGGAACGTCTTTTTTCTCTCGTGCTGAAATTAAGGACATGATGGCCTACTTGCGTTTGCTGGTGAATCAAGATGATGATGCAGCCTTCTTACGTATAGTGAATACACCAAAACGGGAAATTGGTACGGCGACACTGCAAAAGCTGGGCGAATTGGCGCACGAAAAACATATCAGCTTATTTGAGGCGATTTTTGAGTTTGAACTCATGCAACGAGTTACCCCGAAGGCCTATGATGCCTTGCAAAAATTTGGTCGTTGGATTGTGGAATTGAACGAGCAAAGTTTACGTTCGGATCCTGAAACCGCTGTGCGTTCGTTACTTTCTTCATTACATTACGAAGAATATTTGTATGAATATGCGACCAGCCCAAAAGCCGCAGAAATGCAAAGTAAAAACGTGGCGACGCTGTTTAGTTGGGTGGCGGATATGCTTAAAGGTGATGAAGTGAATGAGCCGTTAAGCTTAAATCAAGTAGTAACCCGTTTAACCCTGCGTGACATGATGGAGCGTGGTGAAGAGGATGATGAAAGTGATCAAGTGCAATTAATGACATTGCATGCCTCCAAAGGCTTAGAGTTTCCACATGTGTATTTAATTGGTATGGAAGAGGGCATTCTCCCTCATCAAACCAGCATTGATGAGGACAATGTAGAAGAGGAGCGGCGCTTGGCCTATGTTGGGATTACCCGTGCACAGCAGACGTTAACCTTTTCCCTCTGTCGCGAACGACGCCAATTTGGTGAGCTGATGCGTCCGGAACCGAGTCGTTTTTTAGCGGAATTGCCACAGGACGATGTGCAATGGGAAAAAGATAAACCAAAATTGACGGCAGAACAGAAACAGCAACAGACCGCCAGCCAATTAGATCGTTTACGAGCCATTTTGAAGGGGTAAAACGCCCCCTTTAAAATAAAAGTTTTCCGTAAAAATGAGCGTAAGTCATTGATTTTATTAGAGTTGCTTTAAAAATTGAATTTTTCACATAAGTCTTTGAATTTATTAGGAAAAGTATTTTTGGGTGGCTATTAAATGGCAGTTGATTGTTGATAAATCAAGCAACTAAGCGGCTTTTACCAAAAAGCGTTTGACTTACGACAAAAAAAACGTATCATACCGCCCACAAACCGATTGTGGTGAGATGGCCGAGCAGGCTGAAGGCGCTCCCCTGCTAAGGGAGTATGGGGTCAAAAACTCCATCGAGGGTTCGAATCCCTCTCTCACCGCCATTTGTTGGTTTTATTTATTCTGCACCCGTAGCTCAGCTGGATAGAGTACTCGGCTACGAACCGAGCGGTCAAAGGTTCGAATCCTTTCGGGTGCGCCATCTATTCCTTTCTTATTTCAATTTATTCTAGTCTTTTTAGCTTAACTTATGCGTCTTTGATGTATTAGCGTTCGCGATCGTCAATATTTTTCAGTAAATAATTGCCATTGATATCGGCCAGACTACGAAAGCCAACATTGGTGATTTTGTATGGTAGTTGCGTTTGGTATTCGGCATTTTCATGATGATGTCCGTGAAAAATATGGCTAACGCCCATTTTCTCGGCGAGCTGATTAATCACTTGGAATCCCATACGGTGGGGTTTAGGTGCTTCGTGGCAAATTAGAATATCAGCCTGTTGAGGCTCTAAGATTTCAATATCGGAAGGGAAAATTGAGCTACGGTGGCGCAAGCAAACACCCCCGCGCCAGATTTTTTCCTGACTGCTATATTGGCAATAGTGGATAGGATCAAAAAACATCGGTTTATTCGGCGGCATCCAAATTTGTCCGCGAAATACACCGCCTAAGCCGGCAATACGCTTGCCTTGGATTTCAACTACGCGATTATGCAAATTTCGCTCTTTCCAGTGGGAACCCCAGATGGCATCAAAGGCGGCAACGGTTTTACTATCATGATTGCCGTGAATAAACCAGATATCGCAATATTTTGCCAATTCATCCAAAGGTTCGGGCGAACTGAGCTGCAGATCTCCCAGAATAATGAGGGCGACATCGCGTTGTTGGCGCACGAAAGAGTAAAGATGTGTATAGCTTCCGTGCGGATCACCGGCAAACAGAATCATATTATTTTCCCGTCAAGATTCGCGGCCCATTTTGTAAATCCGTCAATTCTTCGTCGTTGAGAACTTTCTCTATTACGCTTTTCACCTGATTGTAGCGATCTAGATAGCTTGGTGACTCGATCTCAATATAGGGAACCTTGTATTTATCCAATAATTTTTTCAATAACTGTTGGAATTGTTGACGTTGTCTTTGATTACCTAGGCTGCGTAATCCATCGTCTACCCATTTGGTATTGTTTTTCAACAAGATAGTGACATCAAAAGGATATTCCTTAATCATCGAATCCAAAAATGGGTGGGCTTTGCCTTCATATTGAATGCAAAAAGCCTGAGTGGTAATAAAATCCGTATCAATAATCGCGATTTTATGGGCATGGCGAACCGCGTAATCGATATAGCGCTGATGCCCTAAGGCCATTTGTGGATAATCGGAATATTGCATTGCCTGTTCATCGCCGCCCAATTTTTCGAATACGAATTCACGTCCGTATTCCCAAGCAGAAGTGGTATTAAATACCGCAGCCAATTTATTTACCAAGACTGTTTTACCGCTGCTTTCACCACCCAAAATAGCGATAGTTTTAGCAAAGAATGGACGAACTTCCTTTGGAATAAATTTCCAATATTGGAATGGAGTGGTACGAATTTTGGTGGCCGAAACATTAAAGAATGAGCGATCCGGATCGACTAAGGAGACTTCCAATCCAAGATATTTTTCATAGGGCGCTTTATCCTGCACTTCGCTGCTAAAGACAATAGTGGGATGAAAGTGTTTTTCTTCAAACAGCGCTTTAACCGCATCACTCCATGCCAGCCAACCGTTCGGATAGCTTGGAATACCGTCTTCGACTAAATGATGAATAAAAATCTGATCTTTTTGATATTTAAAGATTTGTTGCATCCAACGTAGGCGATCTTGTACGGTTGGCATACGTTTCATTTTACTGTTGTAAAAGAGTCGCAAATCGCGCTCGGTATCGCTACATACAATTACATGGAGCTCATCCACCCGACTGAATGCTTCATAGATCATATTAATGTGGCCGGTGTGTACGGGATAAAACTTACCGAAAATGACACCAATCTTTTTTTCGTCGCCGACAACAATTTGTAACGCTTTATATAAGGCTTGTAATTTTTGTGCTTGTGGATTGGCAATTTTACCTTCCAGCAAGTGGCCGTAATATTCTTCGCTGATACCGGCCTGTTGGCAAAGCTGGCTGACGCTTAATTCTAATTGGCAGCGTTTTTCTTCAAGATAGCTAAAATCGGCCATTGGATTCTCCTTGCGCTATAACGGGATTGAAACGCTGCTATTCTAGCGCAAATAAAAATATTTTTCCGCTTCGGATTTTTCGTTATACTGTGCGGGCATTCTCAGGGCAGGGCGTAATTCCCTACCGGCGGTATAGCCCGCGAGCGTTCAAAAGCAATTTTGAAGTCAGCAGATTTGGTGAAATTCCAAAGCCGACAGTAACAGTCTGGATGAAAGAGAATAACTTACGATTTGGATTAACCAAATCGGTTTTCTTATTTGCTTTTCTCCCCCCTGATTCCGTATTTCACCATTTTAAAAAAGGAAATGACGATGAATCAGTCAATTTTATCCCCTTTCGGTGTTGATGCCGAAGCCCGCGTACGCAACGCGCTTGATGTATTTAAACAAGGCAATGGCGTATTGGTATTGGATGATGAAGATCGCGAAAATGAAGGTGATTTGATTTTTCCTGCAGAAACCATCACTCCGGCACAAATGGCCAAGCTAATTCGCTATGGGAGCGGTATTGTTTGTTTGTGTATTACCGATGCTCAGTGCCGTCAATTAGATTTGCCGCCAATGGTGGAACATAACAATAGTGTAAATAAAACTGCCTTTACCGTGACCATTGAAGCAGCTGAAGGAGTAACGACCGGGGTTTCTGCTGCAGATCGCGTGACCACAATTAAAGCGGCAATTGCTGATGGCGCAAAACCAAGTGATTTACATCGTCCTGGCCATGTATTTCCGTTGCGGGCAGCTGAAGATGGTGTTCTACGTCGTCGTGGCCATACTGAAGCTGCTGTGGATTTAGCTCGCTTGAGCGGTTTTAAGCCGGCCGGGGTCATTTGTGAAATTACCAATGATGACGGTACTATGGCACGAGCACCGCAATTAGTAGAGTTTGCCCAACATTTCGGTTATACGGTGGTGACCATTGAGGATTTGGTGGAATACCGCCATCGTCACGGTCTGTAAAACGCCCTAACAATTTTCGGAGTTTTGCTTAAAACATTGTCTAAGTTATTGATTTCATTAGTGGTGTTTGAAAAATATAAACATCCCTCATTTTACCCAAAGGACGCCCATGCACGAACTTTCACTTTGTCAGAACATGTTGGAAATAGTGGAAAACCAATGTCGCCAACATAACATTAATCAGGTTACCGATTTATGGTTGGAAATTGGTGCACTTTCCTGTGTGGAGCCGGAGGCATTGAGTTTTTGCTTTGAGATTTCCGCAAAGGGCACAGCATTGGAAAATTGCAGTCTGCATTTTATTCATGTACCGGCCCAGGCATGGTGCTGGAATTGCCAAAAAACCGTAGAAATTGCTGCTGAGCAGCAACAATGCCCGTTGTGTCACGGTATTCATTTGCAGCGACAAAGCGGTGATGAGCTAAGAATTAAGGAAATCGCCTATAAATAAATCGACTATTCGTTAGGCATTTGGGCTTGATGATTGACAAAGGTGATTGAAGTCTTTAGAATTCAGCGTCTATTTTTCCCGCCAGTGGCGGAAAAGTAGACAAATGAAATAATTCAATATGAATCACATTTAAACTGGAGCTTTTTTAATGGCAACTATCAACCAGCTAGTACGCAAACCGCGTGTGAAAAAGGTTGTAAAAAGTAACGTTCCTGCATTAGAGGCTTGCCCGCAGAAACGTGGTGTGTGCACTCGTGTATACACAACTACACCTAAAAAACCGAACTCAGCATTACGTAAAGTATGTCGTATTCGTTTAACTAATGGCTTTGAAGTAACTTCTTACATCGGCGGCGAAGGTCACAACCTTCAAGAGCACAGTGTTGTGCTTATCCGTGGTGGTCGTGTTAAAGACTTACCAGGTGTGCGTTACCACACTGTACGCGGCGCATTAGACTGTGCAGGCGTTAAAGATCGTAAACAAGGTCGTTCTAAATACGGCGTTAAACGTCCTAAAGCTTAATGGATCTCCGTTAAGTAAGGCCAAACGTCTAAATTAGTAAAAATTTAAATCAGAAACTCCAGTAATTAACTCAACCCTTAGGTTGGTTTTATAGAGTTTTGGATATCCTGAAGATTAAAATACGGAGAAATTCGCAATGCCACGTCGTCGTAGTGTTGAACCACGCAAGATTCTTCCAGATCCGAAGTTCGGTTCAGAATTACTTGCAAAATTTATTAATGTATTAATGGTAGACGGTAAAAAATCCGTTGCTGAATCCATCGTTTACGGTGCGTTAGAGAAACTTGCTGAGCGCACAGGTAAAGAACCCTTAGAAGCATTTGAAATTGCACTTGAAAACGTTCGTCCAACTGTTGAGGTTAAATCTCGTCGTGTTGGTGGTTCTACTTACCAAGTGCCAGTTGAAGTACGTCCGGTTCGTCGTAATGCTTTAGGTATGCGTTGGATCGTTGAAGCCGCCCGTAAACGTGGTGACAAATCAATGGCTTTACGTCTTGCAAATGAATTATCTGATGCATCCGACAACAAAGGTGCAGCAGTGAAAAAACGTGAAGACGTGCATCGTATGGCTGAAGCCAATAAAGCATTTGCTCACTACCGTTGGTAATACGCTTTTAAAATTTAAGGGCTTCATCTTAGATGAAGCCTTACCCTTATATAAACAGATATTAAACTTAACAAGGTTATAATAATGGCTCGTACAACCCCTATTGAAAGATATCGTAATATCGGTATTAGTGCGCACATTGATGCTGGTAAAACTACTACCACTGAACGTATCTTATTCTACACCGGTGTAAGTCACAAAATTGGTGAAGTACACGATGGTGCAGCAACAATGGACTGGATGGAACAGGAACAAGAACGTGGTATTACCATTACCTCTGCGGCAACTACCGCATTCTGGTCTGGTATGTCACAACAGTTCCCACAACACCGTATCAACGTTATCGATACCCCGGGACACGTAGACTTTACTGTTGAAGTAGAACGTTCTATGCGTGTTCTTGATGGTGCGGTAATGGTTTACTGTGCGGTTGGTGGTGTTCAACCTCAATCTGAAACCGTATGGCGTCAAGCTAACAAATATGAAGTTCCACGTATCGCGTTCGTAAACAAAATGGACCGTACTGGTGCTAACTTCTTACGTGTTGTTGAACAATTAAAAACCCGTTTAGGTGCAAATGCTGTTCCTCTTCAACTTCCAGTCGGTGCAGAAGAAAACTTTACCGGTGTAGTTGATTTGATCAAAATGAAAGCGATCAACTGGAACGAAGCTGACCAAGGTATGACCTTCACTTATGAAGATATTCCTGCAGATATGCAAGCAGCTTGTGAAGAATGGCGTCAAAATCTTGTTGATGCGGCAGCTGAAGCAAATGAAGAGTTGATGGAAAAATACCTTGGTGGTGAAGAGTTAACTGAAGAAGAAATCAAAGCTGGTCTTCGTCAACGTGTATTAGCAAACGAAATCATCTTGGTAACCTGTGGTTCTGCATTCAAAAACAAAGGTGTACAAGCAATGCTTGACGCAGTTGTTGAATACTTACCTGCACCAACTGATATTCCAGCAATCAAAGGTATTAACCCAGATGAGACTGAAGGTGAACGTCATGCAAGTGATGATGAGCCATTCTCTTCATTAGCATTCAAAATTGCAACTGACCCATTCGTAGGTAACTTAACCTTCTTCCGTGTGTACTCTGGTGTGATCAACTCCGGTGATACCGTATTAAACTCTGTACGTCAAAAACGTGAGCGTTTTGGCCGTATCGTACAGATGCACGCTAACAAACGTGAAGAAATCAAAGAAGTTCGTGCGGGCGATATCGCTGCAGCAATCGGCTTAAAAGATGTAACTACGGGTGATACATTATGTGCTATCGATGCGCCAATTATCCTTGAGCGTATGGAATTCCCAGAGCCGGTAATTTCTGTTGCAGTTGAACCTAAAACTAAAGCAGACCAAGAAAAAATGGGTCTTGCGTTAGGTCGTCTAGCTCAAGAAGACCCTTCATTCCGTGTTCACACAGATGAAGAATCTGGCGAAACTATTATCTCTGGTATGGGTGAGTTACACTTAGACATCATCGTTGACCGTATGAAACGTGAGTTCAAAGTGGAAGCCAATATTGGTAAACCACAAGTATCTTACCGTGAAACTATCCGTACTCGTGTTAACGATGTGGAAGGTAAACACGCAAAACAATCTGGTGGTCGCGGTCAATATGGTCATGTTGTTATCGACTTGTATCCATTAGATCCAGAAGGTCCTGGTTACGAATTCGTGAATGAAATCAAAGGTGGTGTAATTCCAGGTGAATACATTCCTGCGGTTGATAAAGGTATCCAAGAACAGCTTAAATCTGGTCCATTAGCGGGTTATCCGGTAGTAGATATTGGTGTACGTTTACACTTCGGTTCATACCATGATGTGGACTCATCTGAATTAGCGTTTAAATTAGCTGCTTCTTTAGCATTTAAAGCAGCGTTCGCTAAAGCAAACCCTGTTCTACTTGAGCCAATCATGAAAGTTGAAGTAGAAACTCCACCTGAGTATGTGGGTGACGTAATCGGTGACTTAAGCCGTCGTCGTGCTATGGTTAACGGTCAAGAAGCGAACGAATTCGTTGTTAAAATCGATGCAGAAGTTCCACTTTCTGAGATGTTCGGTTATGCAACAGACTTACGTTCCCAAACTCAAGGTCGTGCATCATACTCTATGGAACCGTTAAAATATGCTGAAGCTCCAACAAGTGTTGCTGCTGCAGTAATTGAAGCGCGTAAAAAATAATTTTGTGTAACAATCGCTCTATAAGCCTTAGGCTTATAGGGCATTTTTTAGGAAACATTAGCAATGTCTAAAGAAAAATTTGAACGTACAAAACCGCACGTTAACGTGGGTACAATC
>OKGA01000116.1_pt1 | contig 39483 bp, 41 predicted proteins | sample 1611451 | NCBI WGS metagenome assembly OKGA01 (sample SAMN04436745, study PRJEB24849) | human gut metagenome | biome: human gut; feature: NICU; material: stool | host: Homo sapiens | place: USA: Saint Louis, MO | collected 2010-12-22
GATTGTACCCACGTTAACGTGCGGTTTTGTACGTTCAAATTTTTCTTTAGACATTTAAAGAGTCCCTCTAAATAGACACGGTTATCGGTGGGCAATAAACCACATTAACCAATAAATTCAGTTGAGATTAAATAAAAGGAAAGAGAATAGAAGGCTGGTGCTGATAGGCAGATTCGAACTGCCGACCTCACCCTTACCAAGGGTGCGCTCTACCAACTGAGCTATATCAGCGCTTGGAGCGGGCAGCGGGAATCGAACCCGCATCATTAGCTTGGAAGGCTAAGGTAATAGCCATTATACGATGCCCGCAGTCCTAAATTCATCTGTCCCATTCAGAATTCATCTAAAAGATGGTGGAGGGAGAAGGATTCGAACCTTCGAAGGCTGAGCCAACAGATTTACAGTCTGCCCCCTTTGGCCGCTCGGGAACCCCTCCACACTAAATGAATGCTTGTTTACGATGAGAATGGTGCCGACTATCGGAATCGAACTGATGACCTACTGATTACAAGTCAGTTGCTCTACCTACTGAGCTAAGTCGGCGTCTCGTAAGCAAGTGGTGCGTATTATATGTAAAAAATGTTAGCTGACAAGTTTTTTTTAGAAAAAAAATCCATTTTTTGATTATTCGGCTAAATTGCAAGCAAAAAGCCGCAAAGTTGCTGTAAAACTCGGCAATATTTAGAAAAAACAATGTAAAAAAGTGATTTATAAGGTATATTTTGCGCAAATTTTATTCACAACATCGGTCTTTATCGTGGAAATTATCGACCAACTTACGCCTTTTCTTACCTTTACCCGAGATCAATGGGCCGATTTACGTAAATCGGTGCCACTTAAACTCACCGAACAGGATCTCAAACCACTGCTTGGATTTAATGAAGAACTCTCGTTAGATGAAGTACGCACGATTTACCTGCCACTCACCCGGCTAATCAACTACTATATAGAAGAAAATCTACGTCGGCAGACCGTACTCAATCGCTTTTTAGGTTCAAATAGTCCAACCATGCCTTACATAATCAGCATTGCCGGTAGTGTTTCGGTGGGCAAAAGTACCTCAGCGCGGATTTTGCAATCATTGCTCTCCCATTGGCCGCTTGAGCGTAAGGTTGATCTCATCACTACCGATGGTTTTTTATATCCGTTAGCTAAATTACAACAAGAAAATCTATTACAAAAGAAAGGCTTCCCGGTTTCCTACGACACAGCCAAATTAATTCGCTTCCTGGCAGATATCAAATCCGGTAAACATGCAGTAAAAGCACCCATTTATTCCCACCTGACCTACGACATTGTACCGAATCAATTTGATATCGTAGATCAACCCGACATTTTAATTTTAGAAGGTTTAAATGTATTGCAAACCGGAGCGAGTAAAGCCAACCAAACCTTCGTATCGGATTTTGTCGACTTTTCAATTTATGTTGATGCGGAAGAATATTTACTAAAAGAATGGTATATCAAACGGTTCTTAAAATTCCGGCAAAGTGCCTTCAGTAATCCAAATTCCTATTTTAAACACTACGCCAACCTTTCCGAAGAGGAGGCGATTGCCACTGCTAGCCGAATTTGGGATGAAATTAACGGCCTCAATCTCAACCAGAACATTTTGCCAACCCGTGAACGAGCGAATCTCATTTTACGTAAAAGCGCCAATCACGAAGTGGCAGAAGTGCGGCTACGCAAATAATTTTAAACAAACCCCAATAAAATCAATGACTTAGACCTATTTTTAGGAAAAACTCCGATTTTTGAGAGGGCGTTTAAATAGCTCTCTTGGTGCCAATATGCGACTTTCGCTCGCAATACTATTGCTTATACGTTTAACCAAAACGTAACTGGCCCATCATTGATAAGACTGACTTGCATATCTGCGGCAAAACGCCCATTAGCCACCCGAATACTCTGTGCACATTTTTGTGAAAAATATTGATACAACTCATCAGCTAAATCAGGTGCTGCGCCTTTAGAAAAACTTGGACGCAAACCTTTTTGCGTATCAGCGGCCAGAGTAAACTGTGATACCACCAAAAGTTCGCCGCCAATTTGCTGAACATTTAAATTCATTTTGTCGTTTTCATCGCTAAAGATACGGTAATTCAATACTTTTTCCGCTAATTTATCCGCCTTTACACGATCATCCTCTTTTTCCACCCCAAGCAGCACTAATAGTCCCCGCCCGATTTGGCCAACAACTTCACCCTCAACCTCAACTTTTGCCGTGCTCACTCGCTGAATCAAAGCAATCATTATTTATCCTCTTTTTGTATACTTGTATGCACTTCCGATAACACTGCAGCCAATTGCGCTCCCAATAATACAACTGTCCAACTCAGTTGAATCCACAACAACATAATCGGCAAAGTAGCCATTGCGCCATAAATTAATTGGTAGGATGGAAAGGTCGCGATATACCAAGCAAAAGCCTTTTTCCCTAGAGTGAAAAAAATAGCTGCGATTAATGCACCGGCGGCAGAATGTTTGATGCTTACCTTTTTATTTGGCACAACCATATAAATCAGCGTAAAAATAAACCAAGTCGAAAGAAATGGCACAAAGCTCAATAATTTCAACCCCAAAGAAAGGTTTTCAGATTGTTCAAAGACAGATTTAACATAGGTACTGGCCGCAAAACTGGTGCCAATAAGTAGCGGGCCTAAGGTAAGAATCAACCAATAAATAGCAAAGGAAGTAAAAATCGGCCGGCTACTGGTATCCTGCCAAATTCCATTCAGGGTATTATCAATGGAATGAATTAGTAGCAACGCCACTACAATTAAACTAACAATACCAATCGCGCTCATTTGCTTGGAATTATTGACGAATTCATCAATATATTGGCCGACAACATCACTAGCGGAAGGAGCGAAATTGGTAAAAATAAATTCCTTTAATACTCCGGTCACCTCATTGAAAACTGGAAATGCTGAGAAGATAGAAAATACCACCATAATCAACGGTACTATCGCCAGCATTGTGCTATAAGTCAGCGAACCCGCGGCCTGGGTTAATTTATTTTCCTGAAAACGCTGCCAAAATAACCTCAGAAAAGCGCCACATTTCATCACAACAAACCTCCGCAGCAATGTTTAAATTTTTTGCCTGAACCGCAAATACAAGGCTGTTTATTGGCCGGTAATGCCACCGTTGGATCGACAAAATACCAACGACCATCGATTTTTACAAAAATAGAGCGTTCATGATGCTCCTGTTGCCCCTCTTCACCTTGGAAAAAGGCTTTAAACTCCACCAAGGCATGAACTTTATCTAAATCCTTTGTTGCTATAATTTCCAATCCGAGCCATTGGGTTTCATCCGCCCAAGCTTGTAACGCTGCAACATCCAGCAAAATCTGTTGGCTTGGCACAGTGGTTTGTACAATATAGGGAATATTTTTTAACACAAATGCCGTATAGCGGGAAAGCATTAATTGTTCGGCATGCTGCGGTAACTGTGCCCCGCCATGGAAACGCCCACAACAATCCCGATAAGACAATGTCGATTGACAAGGGCAACGCTCAGCTGGATTAAGCTGCATTGGTCACCGCCTGTTTTTGTTGTAATTTGCTTAATTGAGACGCCAGCGAGCGTTTAAACGCAGCAGCCAATACATCAATATCTAACGCTTGTTCTAATTCAGCCATGGAACTAGGTGCAGATAGTTGACGATTTAAACGACGGATTGTCCAATCAGGATGCGGGCGACTTATTAAGATAAGGGGATCACCTTGATGAATCTCACCCTCTTCCACAACACGCACATACCAACCAGACCAGCCGGATTGATAAACGACATCGCGGGTTTGCTCATTCGCCGTATTTTTCGAAAGGCGTTCACAGGGTTTACGCGGTTGTGACACTTCCAATAAAGTTGAGCCAATTTGATAACGGTCACCTATGCAAACATTATCTTCATTTAATTCTGACACCACAAAATTCTCACCGTAAATTGCCGTACCGTAAAAATCAAAGGACTCATCTAATAAAGCATTCAATGCAAGAAAGGAAACATCGGACATAAAAAACAGCGCTTTATCCACACCGCCATGATGTGCCTTCAAACCAACATCATTCCCCTCGGCGCCAAGCGAATGAATTTTGACCATGGAAACCGGTTGTTTGCGAATAGCGCTTGCGTACTGAGAACCGTCGGCGAAAGTTAAAGTTTCCACCTGACCAATTTTTATAATTAAGATTTTTGCTGCTGCCATATTTGCCTTCCTTACTTTTAAGGAGGGTGATTATACCCGAAAAGTCAAAGATTTTGACCGCATCAGCTTTTTTACATATTATGCGGCCATTTATCCTATGATTATAAAGGAACTCTTATGCAATACAGTCTAGCCTGTACCGAGGATGGCCAAACCCTTGGTATTAATAGCAAAATGGCTAACCGTCATGGCCTGATCGCCGGAGCAACAGGTACCGGCAAAACCGTTACCTTACGCAAAATGGCAGAAGCATTTAGCGACGATGGTGTCCCCGTCTTTTTAGTGGATGTAAAGGGTGATTTATCGGGTTTAGTTAGAGCCGGCTCCTTTAGCGGCAAAATTGCTGAACGGATCGAAAAATTCGATTTAGGTGGTGAAAGCTACTTAAGTGGCTATCCCGTATCATTTTGGGATGTTTTCGGTGAAACCGGCATTCCATTACGCACGACTATTTCCGAAATGGGGCCATTGTTACTTTCCCGTTTACTCAATTTAAATGCCACCCAAGAAGGATTACTCAACTTAGTCTTTAGAGTGGCTGACGATCAGGGATTATTACTGATTGATTTAAAAGACTTACGTGCCATGCTGAAATTTGTGGCAGAAAATGCCAAAACCTTCCAAGTTGAATATGGTAATGTTTCCGCCGCTAGTGTTGGTGCAATTCAACGGGCATTGCTCACCTTAGAAAATGAAGGTGCAGCGAATTTATTCGGTGAACCCGCTTTAAACCTACAGGATTGGTTGCAAACCCGTGATGGCCGCGGCGTGATCAACGTATTAAATTCTGAAAAACTGATTAATTCACCAAGAATGTACAACGCCTTCCTGCTTTGGTTAATGTCAGAACTCTTCGAACAATTACCTGAGGTGGGTGATCCCGAGAAACCGAATTTTGTAATGTTCTTCGATGAAGCTCACTTGCTATTCGATGGAGCACCAAGCGTATTAGTCGATAAGGTAGAACAGGTTGTGCGCTTAATCCGTTCAAAAGGTGTCGGCATTTACTTCGTCACACAAAATCCGCTCGATTTACCGGACACCGTATTGGGTCAATTGGGTAACCGTGTACAACACGCACTACGGGCATTTACACCACGTGACCAAAAAGCAGTTAAGTCCGCCGCGGAAACCTTCCGTTCTAATCCTAAAATCAATGTGGTAGAAACGATTTCCACCCTTGGCGTGGGGCAGGCATTAGTATCCTTCCTAGATGAAAAAGGAATGCCAACACCGGTTGAAGCAGCGTATATTTATCCACCAAAAAGTCAGCTCCCACCAATTACCGAAGAACAACGTCAAGCATGGGTAAAAGATGATGAGTTATATGCTTTTTATAAAGAATATGTGGATAATGAATCAGCCTTTGAAGTTTTAAATGCCCAAGCGGATTTGGCCGCAGTACAGCAAAAACAGGCAGAACAAGCTCAAGCACAGGAAGAAAGCGGCTTTTTCGGTAGTCTTAGCCGTATGATCTTCGGCACTCAGAAACGCGGTGATAAACTCAGCCCAACAGAACAAATTGTGAATAGCGTGGCTAAATCGGTCGGCCGCAATATCCGCAACGAAGTTACTAAACAAATTATGCGCGGCATTTTAGGCGCGCTGAAAAAATAGTACGCAATGGCTGCTTACTTGCGAAAACAAACGAAATAGGAGAACGCTATGTCTGATGTATTCCACTTAAATCTTACCAAAGCCCAACTCAAAGGGGCCACATTAGCCATCGTCCCGGGTGATCCGGCACGTAGTGAACGTATCGCCAAACGGCTGGACAATCCAGAATTTTTAGCCAGCACCCGCGAATATACGTCCTGGCTTGGCTATCTTAATGGTCAACCGGTTGTGGTGTGCTCTACCGGAATCGGTGGACCATCCACCTCTATCTGTGTGGAAGAATTGGCACAACTCGGCGTACGTACATTCCTACGCATCGGCACCACTGGTGCGATTCAGCCACATATTAATGTCGGCGATATCCTAGTCACTACCGGTGCAGTGCGTCTGGATGGTGCCAGCCGCCACTTTGCTCCAATCGAATATCCTGCCGTAGCCAATTTCGACTGTACTACCGCATTATTCAATGCAGCAAAAGCGCAAGGGATCACCCCATTTGTCGGTATTACGGCATCTTCTGACACCTTCTATCCAGGCCAAGAACGCTATGATACTTATAGTGGTAAAGTATATCGCGATTACCAAGGCTTACTGAAACAGTGGCAGGAACTCAATGTAATGAATTACGAAATGGAATCAGCCACTCTATTTACTATGTGTAATGCCCTCGGTTTACGTGCTGGTATGGTGGCGGGTGTAATTGTCAATCGCACCCAACAGGAAATCCCGAACGAAAGCACAATGAAGGCAACGGAAGAAAAAGCCGTAGCCGTTGTGGTTGGCGCCGCTGCCGAGCTATTAAAGGCATAAATTTGATTTTTAAACAAACACTATTAAAATCAATAACTTACATACTTTTTGGGTAAAAACTTTGATTTTTGATAGGGCGTTTAATAATAGGTAACAAAAAGGGAAACCGAAGTCGGTTTCCCTTTTTTCAATGCTTAAAACTCAAATTGTACCGACATTCGATAATTACGACCGGATGCATAAAAACGATTGATACCCGCACCGCTTTCCTGATCAATCATATTACTAGTACCGAAAGGCCGAATTGAACGGGCCGAATCCCAAGTCATATATTTACGATTGGTTAAATTATACACACCTGCACGTAGCGTCAGATTTTTGATTGGTTTGAAATATCCTAACAAGTCAACCGTTGTATAGGAATTACTGCGCCATTTAATGTATGTATCAGACTTACCCTCTTCTTTGTAATACATATTATAGGTATCTTCAGCATCCTTCGCGGCAACATGAGTTAGGTAAAGATCAAAACCGAATTTATCCTCAGGATGTGCATAGCCTATGCCATAAACCGCTGTTCTTGGTTGAATCGCATTCATTGGAATATCGCCATCCATTCGACCTTTTTGATAAATATATTTATAACTGAAGTTAAAGCCCTGCAATACTTTAGCAAAATAGCCTAACTGCAAATTAGTTTGTAATTCAAAGCCATAAACCTTGGCATTCGGCCGATTGACGTTTTGGTAAACATTGAATGGACGCAATTTGGAATGCCCTTGCAAACCATATAAACCTTTATAGGACAAATCGATAAAATCACGATAACGGGTTTCAAATACCGATCCGGTAAACTGTCCAATTTCCGGTTGATGTAGCGTAAACGACAATTCTTTGGTTTTCGCAGTTTCCGGTCTTAAATCCTTATTTGGCAAAATAGAAAAGTCCGGATGTTTGAAAGTAAAGTAAATTTCATCGGAAGTTGGCGCACGGAAAGCCTTACCATATTTCATTTGCACTCTAAACCAATTCAATGGATCTAAAGTTGCCCCGAAAGAATAGGAAGAGGCTGAGAATTTTTTCTTTTGTGCAATCTGTTGAATATTAGCTTCTGCATTAGCCTGTTTCTTAACCAAATTATCCGGATCCGTCAGATTTAGTGGATCAAAATAAGGCTCTGCCACATAAAGATTAGTCACCATATCATCTGGAATTTTCGGTGTTACACCCGGAATATATTCAGGATGATAGCTAACCCGATCATAACGATAACCTAGTTGGAAGGCGACTTTATCGGTAACGCGAATATCATCGATAAAATAAATTGCACCACTCTTAGTTTTCACCGGAATCAGGAAGGAATAAATATTGCGATTGTCACATAACGTACTATGTCTATCCGGATTAAGATTTTTTCCTTCCAAAAAGGTTTCACAACTGGATGGGTAAAGCGCCCACCATTTCACATTGAACGGAGTATCTCCGGAAATATTAGTCATCGACTTGGTCATTTCAGACCATAGACCGCCATAGGACAAATCATGCTCTAACTTAAGAAATTGCAAATGTTTGGTTAAATCCAAATTAAGCTGCTTGGTTTTGGAAGTGAGATCTCGCTGAGTCCAAAGATTGGATTGATAGCCCTGTTTATTCGGGACTAAAAAAATTGGCGCAGTCAAACTATCTCCGGATTGAGCTGCTGTTTTCGCTAATTTTTGGCCGTTACGCTCAATCACTTCAAAAGGAATATCAATTGGCGTGCCATTCTGTTGAAAACCTTGAATGCTTCCCTTATCACAATTAATCCCGTCACAACTTAAGACATTCGATGTATTAGTACGGACAATCTGTTCATCACTGATCAAACCACTATCTTTTCCTAATAAATCATAAGTTTGACCATTTAAGGTCAAAGTTCTGGCTGCAGGAATTGTTGAACCGATTTTGGTTAAAGTTGCCTCACAAGGGGTGGTGTCACCAACCGATGGACGATTAGTCCAGCGACTGAAATCTGTTTCACATCCCTTGTACACATACGTATAACCGGCCGGTAAATTATCCCAATCTACCCGTTGCCATTTATAAATTTTATTTTCCGAACCATCATAAGGTTGTGTTGGTAAATTAACGATCTCTTCGGAATTTGGAAGTCGTTGTTCTGCGCGGTTTAGGTAGCTTACCGGTTGATTATCACTACCAACCAATTGGTTATTCTGATTATAGTGAAGCCCTAGCGGATTCGTTGAAAATGGACATTTTTCATTACCGTCACAGTAATCATCGGTACGGGCTCGGCTGGTTATTTTTTGTTGAGAATAGGTGATTTTTAGCGTATCCCACAGCGGGGTTTGAGTAAAGTTTTCATAGCTAAAAGCAAAGTTTTTACGTTCCACAGAATCGTGGGTATGGCGCAATTCCTGCTCATCATAGGTCATATACTGAGTATTTGGCTTCAAAGTATAAGAAAAATCATGCCCTTTGGAATCCAATTTATAAATATCCGCCATTACCGAAAAACGATGGTTTTCTGCTGGTTGAAAAGCAACCTTAGCCAACAGACTATCTAATTTGCGACGATATGGATCCGCTTTCTCACGGGTTTTACCTTGAATACGCTCATCATAACCACTATAGCCATAATTTTCCTGCTCATGACCTCGGCGGGTTGTCCCAACCACAATTGCATCAAACATTTTATAACGGCCGGCAAGGGTTAGTGTGTTAAGGTGTTGATTATCCGCCGAGTTATAACCTCTTTTATAAGAAGCATAATAATTCTTCTCCAATAGGTAATCTCGCGCATCCTTAGTTTCAAAACTTACTGAGCCACCTAAGGCACCACTACCAGCTTTAAGAGAATCAGCCCCCTTACGCAAGGTGACCTGTTTTAAGGTCTCAATTTCAGCGCTATTACGGGTATTATTAAAATTACCATAACCTTCAAAAAGCTCCTTAAACCCTTGGGAAGAAATTGTTTCAGCCTGGGCTAGGCCATCAATTTGAATCGCAACTCGATTTTCTTCCACCCCACGAATGGCAAATCCGCTGGAACCAAAACGGCCAGCCTCAACGACAGTTACCCCAGGATCATAACGAACCAAATCCTTCGCATCCTGCACTTGTTGTTTTTCTAAGGTTTTAGCGCTTTTCACTGTTTCGGCCAATTTCGGCGGTGTACTATTCTCTGCGGATTGCACATCGGCAGAAACATTGATTTGTTCCAATTGACTATCATCGGCAACAGCCAATGAACTAAAGGTTAAAAGTAAAGAAGCAGATAATAAATTAAATTTAAAATCCCGCATTAAAAGCTCCGGTTAACTGTAAAATAAGTAGATTTAATTAATTGATTTTTAAAATAAAAATCACACATATAGAAAACTTCTATTTCCATAATGAGAATATTAACAAAAACAATTCTCAATTTTCTGGGATTATAGGAAATTATTTTTTATAATCAACAGGATTTAAAAAATAACCTAGGAGAATGAATTTATGATGATTGATAAGCGTTTAATCAACATCGTTCCTGACAGTAAACGATGGATTATGCGTACCGTATTATGGAATTGGCTGGCTTTGCTCGGCGCTATCGTTAGTGCAGTAGGGTTTGCTTACCTGTTACAGGCAGCTTACCAAAAAGAACTTGGCGGTTTTGCCACGGCTGCGTGGATTGTGTTACTGCTCCTTGCGCTCGGCTTGCGCGTTTTTGCAGGGAAAAAAGCAGTACGTACATCTTATTTTGCTGCCACTAATGTCAAACATCAATTGCGTTCTTTGATTTATCAAAAATTGGCAGCAATGCCCTTAGCACAAGTACAGCAACAACCTACGGCTTCCATTATTCAGGTTGCCTCTGAAGGGGTGGAGCAATTAGAAATTTATTTTGGCCGCTATTTACCACAATTATTTTATAGTCTATTGGCGCCATTGACTCTGTTTGCCTTCTTGGTCTTCTTTAGCCTAAAAACTTCGTTAATTTTGCTCATCTGTGTACCTTTAATTCCTTTTTCAATTATCGCAGTGAATAAGATTGCAAAAAAATTATTGGCTAAATATTGGTCAATTTATGTTGGTTTGGGGAGTAGCTTTTTAGATAATTTACAGGGTTTGGTGACCTTAAAAATTTATCGAAATGACGCCTATAAAGCAAAACAAATGGATATTGAAGCTGAACAATTCCGCAAAATCACCATGAAAGTACTCACCATGCAACTCAATTCCGTTTCTATTATGGATTTATTAGCATACGGTGGTGCAGCAATCGGTATTTTAACCGCACTATTGCAATTCCAGGCGGGACAAATTGGTGTCTTTGCAGTAATTCTATTTATCTTGTTGTCTTCAGAATTCTTTATTCCGTTACGACTTTTAGGTTCATTCTTCCACGTTGCAATGAACGGTAAAGCGGCTTCCGATAAAATCTTCACCTTGCTTGATACCCCTATTGATAATCCCAAAAACACCATGGATTTACTGCAAAATTATCATATGGAAGTGGAAGTTCGTCAGCTGCAATTCGCCTATAACGAAGAGAAAAAAGCAATTGATAATCTCTCACTCACCATTAAGCCAAACCAATTAACGGTTTTTGTGGGTAAAAGCGGTTGCGGAAAATCAACCTTGGCAGCACTTTTAATGGGATTTTATCGACCACAGCAGGGCAAAATTCTGTTTAACGGTCAATCTATCGACCAATTGGAACGCCATGATTTCTATCGCAAAGTGTCACTAGTAAGTCACTCATCCTACGTTTTTAAAGGTAGTCTGCGAGAAAATATGCTAATGGCCAATCCGCAAGCGGATGAACAACAAATCTATCAAGTATTAGAACAGGTTAATTTGGCTGATTTCGTACGCCAAAATGGTGGTTTAGATATGTTATTACAAAGCCGCGGTAGCAATCTATCTGGTGGACAAATCCAACGATTGGCTCTTGCCCGAGCACTCTTGCATGATGCCCAGATGTATATTTTTGATGAAGCCACCAGCAATATCGATATAGAAAGCGAAGAAATTATTTTGAAGATGATTCAACAACTGAAAGCTAATAAAACGATCGTGCTCATCTCCCATCGATTAGCCAATGCAGTGCATGCTGAACAAATTTATTTATTGGATAAAGGCCGTTTGCTAGAACAGGGGGATCACGCCCAACTGTTAGCAGCAGAGGGACAATATGCCCAAATGTTTAACCAACAAAAATCCCTAGAACAAATCAGAGAGGTGAACCATGCGTAAAAACGGATTTTTGGTGATGGCGCAATTGCTTAAGTTAGTTGCACCACTAGCGCATATAATGGCCTTTACTGTGATTATGGGCACCTTGGGTTTCTTAGCCGCAATTTTTATTATGGCATTGGGTGCTTCCGGATTAGCGAATTTACTCGATTTTCCAACCCATTTAGGGCTTTCACAAATTCTCACAGCCTTAGTCGTATTAGCGGTTGCACGTGGTGTTTTACGTTATTTAGAACAAATGTCAGGGCACTATATTGCCTTTAAATTATTGGCATTACTACGCGATAAAGTGTTTAGTGCCTTACGCCGCTTGGCATTTGATAAATTGCAAAATAAACAGGCCGGGGAGCTGGTGTCATTGATTACCAATGATATTGAATTGTTGGAAGTCTTCTATGCCCATACCATTGCACCAATCTTGATTGCCTTTTTAACCAGTCTGATTCTATTGGTAGTATTCGGCCACTTTTCTGTTTATTTTGCCTTAATTGCAGCTGCTGCTTATCTTTGTATTGGCCTGTTCTTACCGATGATTACCACGCGCATGGCGCGTGAAGACGGCCGTCTTTACCGTCAATTGGTAGGGGAAATGAATGACTTTTTCTTAGACAGTATCCGCGGGATGAAGGAAATTCAATTATTCGGTTATGAACAACCTCGCCAAACGGAAATTCTTGAACGTAGTCAACAAATTGATGCCGCCTTTGAACGCATTAAAGGCCAAGAAGCCAAGGTTAGGGTTTACACAGAAATTGCCGTATCCTTATTTAACATTTTCATGCTGATCTGCGGTCTTACGCTATATTGGCAGGGTCAAATCGACTTCGCCGTACTGTTGGCTGCGCAAATTTTGCTGATGTCCAGCTATGGGCCGGTGATTGCTTTAAGTAACCTCTCAAGCAACTTGTTACAAACTCTAGCAAGCGGTGAACGGGTACTTGATTTATTAGCGGAAAAACCGCTATTAACGGATGTACAAAACGGCGTTAATTTAAACGATGTTAATCGTCTTGAAGTAAGTAATTTAAGTTTTGCTTATGGTTCTGAACAAATTTTAAGCGGAATTAATTTATCTCTTCAAAAAGGTCAAATTTTAGGGATTCATGGCCGTAGCGGTAGTGGAAAAAGTACATTATTGAAATTATTAATGCGCTTTTATTCGCCACAACAAGGGCAAATCAGTATTAATGGTATACCACTTGAACAGATTAATACTGTGAGTTTACGCCAACATACAGCTTACATTACCCAACAAAGCTATATTTTCAACGAAAGCATCGAAGAAAATATCCGTTTAGCCAAACGTGATGCCAGCTTTGAAGAAATCGTTGAGGCGGCAAAATTAGCATCAATTCATCAATTTATCGCCAGTCTGCCGCAAGGTTATCAAACTAAAATGAGCGAGTTGGGGGATAATTTATCCGATGGTGAAAAACAGCGTATCGGTATTGCCCGTGCATTTTTGCACAATGCACCGATTATTTTGTTAGATGAGCCAACCAGTAATCTGGATAGCTTAAACGAAGCAATGATCTTGCAATCTTTGCAACAGGTAAAAAGCGAAAAACTCATTATTTTAGTAAGCCATCGCCGTTCCACTCTGGCCATTTGCGACCAAGTGATCAACATCGAAAACGGCCGCTTATCCTAATCACACCTGCCGCACCGAGTTATTTGGTGCGGCATTTTTTTAATTTGGCATACCTACCGCCCAAGCAAACGCCCTCTCCATTAATAAAGTTTTTACAAAAACATGATGTAACTATTTGATTTTATTACAAATGATTTAAAAATCGATTTTCTTGGGAAAATTTGCTGATAAGACAATCAAATGGCCAGAATCTTTTTGAAAGATAGCCTAACTACAGGTATACTTAGGCCTTCATTTTATTAACGTTTTACCTAAAAGACAGAGAGTCAAATGCAAGAATTTATGCCTGAGGCAATTGAATTTGCCCAAAAACACACTTTATTAACCGTGGCTTGGATTGCCGTTTTCGTAATGACGATTCTCAGCTTAGTAAAAGGCGCCACTCAAAAATATAAAACCATTTCAAACGCTGAAGCTATCACGCTAATGAATGATAAAGAAGCGTTAGTCGTTGATCTACGCTCTTTAGATGAATTTCAACGCGGCCATATTATCGGCAGTATCAATTTAATTCCGGCCGATATCAAAAGCCAAAATGTCGGAAAAATCGAACATCACAAAGAAAAACCGCTGATTGTGGTGGATGTTAACGGTACACTTTCCAACAATAGTGCCGAATCATTGGCTAAACAGGGCTTTACTCAGGTTTACGTATTAAAAGACGGACTTGCCGCCTGGGCCGGAGCTAACTTACCTTTAGTAAAAAAACATAAATAGGAATTTACGATGAGCGAACAAAATCAGGCTACAACCGAAGAACAACAAGCTATTTTACAAATTCAACGTATTTACGTGAAAGATGTGTCTTTCGAAGCGCCGAATTTACCACATATTTTCCATCAAGAATGGAAACCAAAACTCGGCTTTGATCTAAGCACCGAATCCGTACAGGTGGGTGATGATCTTTATGAAGTGACATTGAATATTTCTGTTGAAACCACTATGGAAGACTCCGGTGATGTTGCTTTCATTTGTGAAGTGAAACAATGCGGCGTATTCACTATTAGTGGTTTGGAAGAAGTGCAAATGGCTCACTGCCTCACTTCTCAATGTCCGGGCATGCTTTTCCCTTATGCGCGTGAATTGATTTCAAGCCTAGTCAACCGTGGTACCTTCCCAGCACTGAACCTTTCTCCGGTTAATTTCGATGCCTTGTTTATTGAATATATGAATCAACAGCAAGCTGCAGCCGAAAATGCACCGCAGGAAGAGGAAGTAAAACACTAATCCAACAACAGGCAGGCATCGCGTCTGCCTTTTATTTATCTGAAGACTATGAATCCAATCAGCATTCTCGGTAGCGGTTCTTATGGTACTGCTTTGGCAATTTCTTTTAGTCGTAATGGTTCACCAGTGCATCTATGGAGCCATAATGCGGCCCATATAGAACAAATGCAGCAGGAACGTCAAAATCGTCGTTTTTTGGCCGGTATCGATTTTCCTGAGAAATTACATTTAGAATCCGATTTAGCTAAAACTATTCAGGCCTCCCAAGATATTTTAATTGTTGTTCCAAGTCATGCTTTTAATGAAACCTTATTGGCCATTAAGCCATATTTACAACCTCATCACAGATTAGTTTGGGCAACCAAAGGTTTGGAACGCAATAGCGGACGCTTACTACAAAATGTAGTCGAAGAGATCTTAGGTACAACCTACCCACTCGCCGTATTATCCGGTCCAACCTTTGCCAAAGAATTGGCACAAGGCTTGCCGACAGCAATTACTCTAGCTTCTGCGGATCAGCAATTTGCCCAACAGTTACAGCAACGCATCCATTGCAGTAAAAATTTCAGGGTTTATCTCAATCATGATATGGTTGGAGTGCAATTGGGTGGGGCTATTAAAAATGTGATCGCTATTGGTGCCGGTATTTCCGACGGAATGGGATTCGGAGCAAACGCACGTACGGCATTGATTACACGAGGTATCGCCGAAATCAGTCGACTAGGAGTTGTTATGGGCGCAATTCCAACAACCTTTATGGGCATGTCCGGATTGGGTGATTTAGTATTAACTTGTACAGATAACCAATCACGTAACCGCCGTTTCGGTTTAATGCTAGGACAGGGTGTTTCCGCACAGGCGGCAATGGATGAAATAGGGCAAATTGTGGAAGGATTTTATAACACTAAAGAAGCCTATTTATTAGCTCAACGACAAGGTGTCGAAATGCCAATTAGCGAGCAAATTTATCAAATGCTATTTTGTGGAAAAAGTGCACAAGAGGTTGTTTTAACCTTACTCGGAAGGGAACAAAAAGGAGAATGAGCATGGCTTTGGAAGTTTGGAAAGATATTCGTCATGAAGCACAACAATTAGCAAGCAACGAGCCTATGTTGGCTAGTTTTTTTCATTCCACTATTTTAAAACACCAAAATTTAGGTAGTGCGCTCAGCTATATTTTGGCTAATAAGTTAGCTAATGCCATTATGCCGGCAATTGCCTTACGGGAAATTATTGAAGAGGCTTACCAGGCACAACCAAGTATCATTGAATGTGCCGCTTGTGATATTCGAGCAGTACGTCAACGTGATCCGGCCGTTGATTTATGGTCAACACCATTGCTCTATTTAAAAGGTTTTCATGCATTGCAAAGTTATCGAATTACGCATTTCCTATGGAAACAAAACCGTCGCTCTTTAGCGCTTTATTTACAAAACCAGATTTCTGTAGCTTTTGATGTCGATATTCATCCAGCGGCTCAGATCGGCCATGGCATTATGTTTGACCATGCCACGGGTATTGTTGTAGGCGAAACTTCAGTAATAGGAAATGATGTATCTATTTTACAGGGTGTTACCTTGGGTGGTACCGGTAAGGAATCTGGCGATCGCCATCCGAAAGTACGAGAAGGAGTGATGATTGGTGCTGGAGCAAAAATTCTTGGTAATATTGAAGTGGGAAAATATGCCAAAATCGGTGCAAATTCTGTAGTTTTACAACCAGTTCCTGAATATGCCACCGCAGCCGGTGTGCCCGCTAAGATTATTAGTAAAGATAAAGGTGCCAAACCGGCCTTTGAAATGAATCAATACTTTATTGATGATGCCATCAATTTAAATATTTAAATCTTAGGCCGCCGAAACGCGGTCTTTTTTATTGCCATATAGCCCATATTTTTCCTCACTCAAGAAAAAAGCTCCATCCTCATTTGTACAAGACATTTCATATAACAATTCTGTATTAGCTAAACGAATGGTGTTTCTAATACCAATAATTAGTAAAATTATTCCCATTGGGATCAATATTAAAAACAAATATGTCATATTATCTCTTCATTAGTAAAAAATGCTAATTCACAGAATCTATTATTTTATCCTTGAAAACAACAATCTATTTTGATGTATATAAAAAGCGGCCAATCTTTGGGAGATTAGCCGCGAAAATTAACCGCTCTTTAACAAAAGCTAATTAGCGTTTGTTTTTAACTAATTTTTCAGTAAGTTCGTAAGCACGAAGTTTTGCCAGTTCCTTGGACAGTTTAGCCACAAGAAGTTCATGATCCGCATCAGCAACGTGAGCCACAATATTTTCTTCAGCTCGGCGTTTTGCTTCTAAAATTCGATTAGAATCAAGTTCCGTACCGCGGATTGCCACATCGGCAAGTACAGTAACAACTGTTGGTTGTACTTCTAAGAAACCACCGGAAACATAAATAACTTCTTCCGTACCATCTTCCAAAGTCAGTTTCACAATACCAGGTTTAATTGCCGTTAATAACGGCGTATGACCTGGTAAAATTCCAAGCTCACCTTCTACACCTGTAGCTTGAAGTTGTTTAACCTCACCCGAGAAGATTTTCTGCTCCGCACTCACTATAACGAGTTTTAATGTTGCCATTTTTGTTCTCCTTCAATGACTTGAAGTGATTACATATTTTTGGCTTTTTCTAGCACTTCTTCGATTGAACCTACCATGTAGAACGCTTGTTCTGGAATATGGTCGTATTCACCGTCTAAGATACCTTTGAAACCGCGAATAGTGTCTTTTAATGACACATATTTACCAGGAGAACCGGTAAACACTTCGGCAACGAAGAATGGCTGTGATAAGAAACGTTCAATTTTACGTGCACGAGCCACCACAAGTTTGTCATCTTCAGACAATTCATCCATACCAAGAATAGCAATGATATCTTTGAGCTCTTTATAGCGTTGTAGGATACCTTGTACGCCACGAGCAACATCATAGTGCTCTTGACCAACTACTAATGGATCTAATTGACGTGAAGTAGAATCTAATGGGTCAACTGCAGGATAAATACCTAAAGACGCAATTTGGCGGCTTAATACAACAGTTGAGTCTAAGTGAGCAAAGGTTGTTGCCGGAGATGGGTCAGTTAAGTCATCCGCTGGTACGTATACCGCTTGAACGGAGGTAATAGAACCGGTTTTGGTTGATGTGATACGTTCTTGCAATACCCCCATTTCTTCAGCTAATGTTGGTTGGTAACCTACCGCTGATGGCATACGACCTAATAACGCAGATACTTCTGTACCAGCAAGGGTATAACGATAAATATTATCCACGAAGAATAATACATCACGACCTTCATCACGGAATTTTTCAGCCATAGTTAAACCAGTTAATGCAACACGAAGACGGTTACCTGGTGGCTCATTCATCTGACCGTAAACTAAGGATACTTTATCTAAGACGTTAGATTCAGTCATTTCATGGTAGAAGTCGTTACCTTCACGAGTACGTTCACCTACACCAGCAAATACAGAGTAACCAGAGTGCTCAATCGCAATATTACGGATCAATTCCATCATATTTACGGTTTTACCTACACCTGCACCACCGAATAAACCAACTTTACCACCCTTAGCGAATGGACAGATTAAATCGATAACCTTAATACCTGTTTCTAATAACTCGGTACTATTTGATTGCTCTTCATAGCTTGGTGCTGCACGATGAATAGACCAATTTTCTTCTGCGCCAATTTCTCCACGCTCATCAATCGGTTCACCTAGTACGTTCATAATACGGCCTAAGGTTTTAGTTCCTACCGGTACTTGAATAGGATTACCAGTATTTTCAACTTTTAAGCCACGTTTTAAACCGTCAGACGTACCGAGTGCGATACAACGAACCACACCACCGCCTAATTGTTGTTGAACTTCAAGGGTTAAGCCTGATTCAACTTTTAATGCATCATAAACTTTTGGTACTGCATCTTGTGGAAATTCAACGTCAATCACCGCACCGATGATTTGAACTATTTTACCTGTTGCCATTACCGTTCCTCTTTTCCTTAAATTGCTGCCGCACCGGCTACAATTTCATTTAATTCATTTGTAATACTTGCTTGACGAGCTTTGTTATAAACTAATTGCAAGTCATTAATTAAGTTACCCGCATTATCGGTTGCAGCTTTCATCGCAACCATACGCGCAGCCTGTTCAGAAGCAAGATTATCCACCACGGATTGATATACCTGAGATTCCAAATAACGAGTCAATAAACTATCCAATAAAACTTTTGGATCTGGCTCATAAAGGTAATCCCAAGCACTTTGTCTTTCATTTAAGTTATCGGTTTCTAGTGCAGGTAACGGAACCAATTGTTGGAAGTTTGGTGTTTGCGACATGGTATTTACAAATTTGTTGTATGCAATATAAATAGCATCTACTTCACCATTTTTATAAGCATCAAACATTCCTGTTGCTACACCAATCAATTCTTCCAATGTTGGATTATCACCTAAACCAGAATGTTGTCCACGTACGGATAATCCCAATGAACGAAAAAAGTTAATGCCTTTTGAACCAATTAGACCCAATTCAACATTTACGCCTTTATTTTTCCATTGTTTAATTTCCGTCATGACGGTTTTGAACAAGTTAATATTCAAACCGCCACACATTCCACGGTCAGTAGAAACAACTAAAATACCCACTTTTTTTACTTCACGTTCGATTAAAAATGGATGTTTATAACCGATACTTGCTTTCGCTACGTGGCTGATAACATTACGTATTGTTTCAGAATACGGACGAGACGCCGCCATACGATCCTGCGTTTTACGCATTTTCGAGGTCGCCACCATTTCCATTGCCTTCGTAATTTTTTGTGTACTCTGGACACTGGCAATTTTGGTTTTTATCTCTTTTGCACCTGCCATCTTATTTCTCCGTTGAGCTTATTACCACGCGCTATTAGCTTTGAAATTATCCAAAATGGTTTTCAATGTGTTTTTGATTTCATCATTGTAATTACCGGTTTTGGTTAAGTCAGCTATAAATTCACCATGATTACGATGAACATAATCTAAAAGCGCAGACTCAAAACTTGCAATTTTTTGCAATTCCACATCTTCAAGATAACCAAATTCAACAGCGAAAAGTAAGACTGCTTGCTCACCGACACTTAACGGTGCATATTGTTTTTGCTTCAATAATTCAGTTACTTTTTCACCGTGAGAAAGCTGTTTACGGGTTGCATCATCAAGATCAGATGCAAATTGGGCAAACGCTGCTAATTCACGATATTGCGCTAATGCGGTACGAATACCACCAGCTAATTTTTTAACTACTTTAGTTTGCGCCGCACCACCTACACGAGATACCGAAATACCTGGGTTTACCGCCGGACGAATACCTGAGTTAAACAAGTTGGATTCTAAGAAGATCTGACCATCAGTAATAGAAATTACGTTGGTTGGAACGAATGCAGAAACGTCACCCGCTTGAGTTTCAATAATTGGAAGAGCGGTTAAAGAACCAGTTTTTCCTTTTACTGCACCTTGAGTAAATCTTTCTACGTATTCTTCATTTACACGTGCAGCACGTTCAAGTAAACGTGAGTGTAAATAGAATACGTCACCTGGATATGCTTCACGACCTGGTGGACGACGTAATAATAATGAAATTTGACGATAAGCAACGGCTTGTTTTGACAAGTCATCGTAAACGATTAACGCATCTTCACCGCGATCACGGAAATATTCACCCATTGCACAACCAGCATAAGGCGCTAAATATTGTAATGCAGCAGATTCAGATGCTGATGCAGCCACTATGATAGTGTTTGCGAGAGCTCCATGTTCTTCCAACTTACGTACTACGTTTGCGATAGTTGAAGCCTTTTGGCCAATCGCTACATAGATACATTTTATACCTGAATCACGTTGGTTAATGATTGCATCAATTGCTAATGCTGTTTTACCTGTTTGACGGTCACCGATAATTAATTCGCGTTGCCCACGACCAATTGGGACCATGGAGTCGACCGCTTTATAACCAGTTTGTACTGGCTGATCAACAGATTTACGATCAATAACCCCAGGAGCAATAACTTCAACAGGAGAAAACCCATCGTTTTCAATTTCACCTTTACCATCAATTGGCTGGCCAAGGGTGTTGACTACTCGGCCTAATAAACCACGACCAACTGGCACTTCAAGGATACGACCTGTACATTGTACTTCCATACCTTCAGCTAAATCTGCATAAGGGCCCATTACTACCGCACCCACAGAGTCACGTTCAAGGTTAAGAGCCATCGCATAACGATTGCCTGGTAAGGAGATCATTTCACCTTGCATTACATCACTTAAGCCGTGGATACGGATAATCCCATCACTAACAGAAACGATTGTTCCGGTATTACGGGCTTCGCTCACCACATCGAATTGAGCTATGCGTTTTTTAATCAATTCACTAATTTCAGTCGAATTTAGTTGCATCTTGTATTCCTCTTATAATTGCAACTCATTTGCGAGACGAGTAAGCTGCCCACGACTACTTCCGTCAATCACAAAATCTTCTGTACGAATAACGACACCAGCAATCAATGCGCTATCTACATTGCAATTTAATTTCACTTTGCGAGCTAATCTTTTTTCCATTGCCACTGCAATTTTTTCGATTTGTTTTGCACTCAATGGTTGTGCAGAAGTTACTTCAACTTCTGCAATAGCTTGGTGTTCTTCTGCATAATGCTTAAATTCTTCAAACACAGCAGGAATAGCACTCAAACGCTTATTTTCAGCCATTAACCGAATAAGATTTTGCCCATATTGATCCAATTGTTCGCCACAAATAGAAATTACTGTGTCAGCTAATTTCTGTGCAGAAAGAGAACTACTTAAGTAAGCTTTTACAGTTTCATTTTCAGCTACGGCTGCAGCAAAACCTAACATTTCAGTCCACTTTTCGATCGCACTTTGTTCTATGGCAAAGTCGAATGCAGCTTTTGCATAAGGGCGAGCTATTGTAGTTAATTCTGACATAAGCTAAGCCTCTTATAACTCTGCAACTAATTTATCAATAATGTCATTGTTTGCCGCTTCATCAATAGAACGACCCACAATTTTCTCAGCACCAGCCACGGCCAATGAAGCCACTTTAAGACGTAATTCTTCTTGAACACGTTTACGTTCAGCTTCTACTTCGGCATAACCTTGAGCAATAATTTTTGCTTTCAGTTCTTCAGCCTCAGCTTTAACTTCATCCAAAACTTCATTACGACGTTTATTGGCAGCATCTAAAATTTCTTGAGCTTGAACTTTTGCTTTAGAAATTTCCTGTTCAGCAAGAACCTTATTATCGGCTTGCTCTTTTCTTGCTGCTTCAGCTGATGCCAAGGCATTTGCAATTTGGCCCTGACGTTCCTCAATTGCTTTAATAATTGGTGGCCATACATATTTAACGCAAAACCATACAAAGATGATAAATGCTATAGTTTGGCCAATTAATGTTGCATTAATATTCACAACATACCCCCTTCTTTAATAGGCTGTTTGTTGTTTATTAACCTAATAATGAGGCAAATGGGTTTGCAAATGCAAAGTACAAGCCGATACCAACTGCAATCATAGCAATCGCATCCAATAGACCTGCAACGATAAACATTTTTGTAAGTAGTGAGTTAGCTAATTCAGGTTGGCGAGCTGCAGATTCTAGGTATTTACCACCTAAAAGACCGAAGCCAATTGCAGTACCTAAAGCAGCAAAAGCAAGCATAATTGCAGATGCAATAATTGTTGCACTAATTACAGTTTCCATAAGATTTCTCCAAGTTGAGTTAAGGCTTTCGCCCGGTTTGTGAATAAAAAAGTTAATTAATGTTCGGCTTTGTTATAAGCGATACTGAGATAAACAACAGTTAACATCATGAAAACAAAGGCTTGCAACGTTATAACCAAAATATGGAATATAGCCCAAACTAAATGCAATGGCACTCCCATAGCAGCAACGAAAGCATTAGCTGAATACATCACTGCGATAAGAATGAAAATCAACTCACCAGCATACATATTACCGAACAAACGTAAAGCAAGAGAGACTGGTTTTGAAATTAAAGTAACAGACTCTAATAGTAAGTTTACGGGAATAAAAGCCCAATGATTAAAAGGATGTAACGTATATTCTTTAACCAATCCTGTAACACCTTTAGATTTCACGGTATAAAATAGAATTAGAATAAATACAGAAATAGACATTGCGAAGGTCATGTTCATATCTGTAGTAGGCACGGCACGTACAGGAATATGATGATCTCCGCTAATTAAAGCAAAAAGTTGAGGGATGTAATCAACAGGTACAAGGTCAATTGCATTCATTATAAACACCCAAACGAAGATAGTTAATGCTAACGGCGCAATAACCCCTCGTTTTCCATGATAGTTTTCACGAACGACACCATCTATCCATTCTACAGCCATTTCAACAGCACACTGCAATTTTCCTGGAACACCAGTTGTCGTTTTTTTAGCTACTTTATAAAAAATACCAATAAAAACTAAACCGCAAACGATAGAAAAGAAAAATGTATCTAAATTAAAGGTCCAAAATCCTTCCCCTGTGGTTAGGTAAGTCAAATGGTGCTGGATATACTCAATCGAGGTTTGTCCTGACATAATAAATACCCTGTATAAAAAATAATAAAATGGATGCTGTTTTATCTAAACAAAAAAGGAAGCAAATTATTCAATATTAATGCCACCATAAAACCGCTAAAAAACAGTAAAAAATTAGTAATTTCAAACCATTTAAAGAAGGCTATAACCAACAAAATAGTGAATAGAAACTTAACCGCTTCAGCAAGATAAAATGAGGTTAGCTTCGTTGATAGCTGTTTTTGCCAACAGAAAACAATGCAAAAAAAAGCAATAAAAGGCAATAAAATACTCAAAAAACCAAGAGAAAACGCTATCGCACCCTTCCATTGCCAAACGCTTAAACCTAAAAATAAAACTATCAATAGAATGGTTTCAATAGCCAAGGCTTTTATGTAATTATTTTTGGCTTGGTATAAAACCTGAGACATACTATAATATATATATAGAAAAAAACTTCTCGATTATACTCCGCTAAAGAGTAGATTCAAATTCGAAAACGAAAAAATGTTAACTAAATCACATTTTTAGATGATTATTTGATCACTATTAAATGCCGCTCCCCCACAAGTTCAGGTACGCTCAAAGTTATTACATCCTTAATTTCAAATTTTTTGTCTAATTCTTGAACTTCATCTTCGTGATAAATGCCTTTCAAAGCATAAAAATACCCATTTTCTTTTGGCAAATGATGACACCAATCCGTCATATCTTTTAACGAAGCGAATGCACGACTTAATACACCGTCGAATTTTTGTTCAGGTTGGTATTCTTCAACACGGCTAAGAATAGGTTCTACATTTGTTAGTCCTAACTCACGTACTGCATTTCGAATAAAGCTAATACGCTTACCTAAACTATCTAACAAGACAAATTGCTTGGTGGGGTTAATAATGGCTAAAGGCAGGCCAGGCAAGCCTGGACCGGTTCCCACATCAATAAAACGTTCCCCTTGTAAATAAGGACTAACAACAATACTATCCAAGATATGTTTCACTAACATTTCCTGTGGATCACGTACAGAGGTTAAGTTATAGGCTTTATTCCATTTATTGAGTAATTGTACCAACTGGATCAGTTGATCTTTTTGTAGATCTGTTAATTGGATTTCTGCTTGAGTCAGTAAATTTTCGAGTTTTGCTTTCATTTTTCTATCTATCTTGTCTGTTGTCGCCATTCTACTTGAAAATGCCTACCTTGAAAGATTATTTATTCTGGCTTGCCAAAATATTCCCTAAATTCGTTTCCAACCAATCTACCAATTCGAACATCTTATTGGAAGCTTCAGCCCCAAATTCTGTTAATGTGTAATCCACTTGCGGTGGCACGGTATTATAGGATTTACGAATTAACATCCCGTCTGCTTCCAATTCTTGCAGAGTTTTCGTTAACATTCGCTCGCTTACACCATCAATAGCTCGGCGAAGTTCACTAAAGCGTTTTGTGCCAGAATGTAAACTCACTAATACTAATCCCCCCCAACGACTGGTTAAATGATTCAAAATTTGCCGAGAAGGACAGTCTGAAGCTAATACATTGCCACGCTCAAAAATTTTTTCCATTTTTAATTCCTTAAAAATCAACAAGTTAAAAATTATTTTAAAAAAACCTCAAAAACTTACGTTTATGTAAGTACTTCTCAAAAGTAAGTATTGAAATATAATACGTCACATCAAGCGAACAATCAAATGTTCAAACATCATTTCAACTTAACGAGAAGGAAAACATCATGACAACTAAAACTATCGCAATTACTGGTGCAACAGGTCAATTTGGCGCAATCGCATTAGACTTATTAAAAGCAAAACAAGCAAACGTCATCGTGCTTGTACGCTCTCCAGAAAAAATTTCAGGTGTAGAAGCCCGCAAATTTGATTATTCAAAAACAGAAGGACAAGTAGAAGCGTTACAAGGTGTAGATACATTAATTTTAGTATCAAGTAATGAAATAGGTCAGCGTTTTGTACAACACAACAACGTAATTAAATCAGCGAAAAAAGCCGGCGTGAAACATATTATCTATACCAGCTTACTCGGTGCAACCAACGGCAACACAGTGAAATCTCTTGCCGGTGAGCACGTTGAAACTGAAGCTGCACTAAAAACCTCAGACATTACTTACACTATTTTACGCAATGGTTGGTACACCGAAAACTACACGGCTTCAATTCCGGCGGCATTAGCAAACAATGCTTTCTACGGTTCAGCAAAAAACGGCAAAATTTCGTCTGTACTTCGTGCAGAACTTGCTGAAGCAGCGGTAAACGTTGCATTAAGTGAAGGGCATGAAAACCAAACTTACGAGCTTGCCGGATCAACCAGCTGGACATTAGCCGATCTTGCCGCAGAAATCAGCAAACAAACAGGTAAAGATATCCCTTACGTGGATATTCCTGCAGCAGATTATGCTGCAGCACTTGTGCAAGCGGGATTAGATGAAGGCTTTGCAGGCTTAATTGCACAATGGGATGTGGATGCGTCAAACGGTGCATTATTCTCAGAAGACAAAACCCTTGAAAAATTGCTTGACCGTCCAACAGCAGGATTGGATGTAGCAGTGAAACAAGCTTTATCCCACTAATAACATTTAACTAAAACAAGGTGCGGTTATTATCGCACCATTTTTAAATGGCATTTGTTTATTCGGGAAGTAATAAAAATAAGGAGAATGATCTGCCCCCAAAAAGTTAGACTGATTTAGTTCAAGGACTGAGTCCTTCTAGTTTCCCCTGAATACGCTCATGGTTGTAATAATGAATGTACTCGAGAATTGTTTTTCCGGTTATTTGAACGTCTCAAATAGTTTACCGTAATAATATTCCGTTTTTAATCGTCCTTTTGCTTTATGATTATATCCCTCATATCAAACATTGTCTTATTTTAGCACCTCACCAAAAATTTTCGGAATAAATATTGACTTTAACCTTAGGTCAAGGTTTATGATTCGTGCTCATTCAGTTATCACATAGGAGAAAAACATGAAAAAACTTATGACTTTTATCACACTTAGCGCTGCTGCAGTTTCAATTTATGCCCAAGCTAATGAACAACCGCATCAAGCACACATGAATATGCCAATGTCGACAGATTCTGCAATGCAACAAGAATTAATGCAAGGTATGAGTCAAATGCATCAAGACATGATGGCAGCTGCGCAATATAAAGATCCTGATGTTGCTTTTGCAGCAGGTATGTTGCCACACCATATTGGCGCAGTAAAAATGGCGGAAGTTGAATTAAAATACGGAAAAGATCCTGAGATGCGTAAGCTTGCTGAGAATATTATTAACGCACAACAAGCGGAAATTGAACAAATGCAAAAATGGCTTAAAGCGCACAATAAAAAATAAAAAAGCTCCGTAAAATAATCTGCCCCCAAAAGTTAGACTGATTTAGTTCAAGGACTGAGTTCTGTAATTCACAGAGCTCAGCCCTTTTAGTTTCCCCTGAATGCGCTCATGGTTGCAATAACGAATGTACTCATGAATCGTTTTTTCCAGTTGTTAGAACGTCTCAAATCATTTACCGTAATAACATTCCGTTTTTAATCGTCCAAAGAAGCTTTCCATCGCACTATTATCTAAACAATTTACCTTCCTTGACATACTCTGTTGAATGCCATTCTCTCGTAAAATCGCCTGATAACCGACCATTTGATACTGCCATCCTTGGTTAGAATGCAAAATTGGTTTTGTGCCTTCAAGCCTTGTTACAGCTTGTATCACGTTAAGTTTAAATTCAGGTGAGTAATTTCACTTCTTACCCAGCGATGCTAACCTATTGATTTTATTATAATTAAATTGGTTAACCCAACATTCTGATGTTGTTTCGGCAAGTTGAAAATGCCTGCGGGTAAGTGAACGATTTTTACCATTTTGAAGATAAAATTCGATGACTTGTTGTTTGAAAAGAAAATTGTATTTAGTCATAAAAAATCTGCACCTTAGGTAGTTGGTTGTTTAGTCTAACTTTTGGGGTGTAGATCATGTTTTGAATTAATAAATACACAAGACGAATTAGAAGCTACAGGCAAAGCAAAAATCACGCCGGCGTTTAATTTACCGTCTAAATTTGTACTACACACAGTTGGGCCAATTATTAATAAAAACGTCAGTGAAAATGACCGCACTTTACTGGCTGATTGTTATCGTTCATGTTTAAAACTTGCTAAAACAAGCGGTTTAAAATCGGTCGCTTTTTGCTGCATCAGCACTGGTGAATTTCGTTTTCCAAATCAACAAGCAGCAGAAATAGCTGTTCAAACCGTACAAGATTTCTTGGCTAAAAAACCTGAAATGAGCGTGATCTTTAATGTATTTAAGGAGATTGATCTAGCTATTTACCAAAAGTTACTTCAGGAAAAAGCACCTGCAATATCAGCATAACGTCCCTTCCTTTTTCTAAGTTTTTGCAAAAACAACATGTAACTATTTGATTTTATTATATATGTTATAAAAATAAAAAAGTGCAGTTTATTTTAACTGCACTTTTCATTTCTAAACATTATTCGCCGCGTTTTAGCATGCCTTGTTTTTTCAAATTTACCAGAATAATTGAAATTGCCGCAGGGGTAACACCTGAAATCCGGCTCGCTTGGCCAATTGAAACCGGGCGATGTTGTTCCAACTTCGCACGAACTTCGTTAGATAAACCGGAAACTTTGCTGTAATCAAAGTTAGCCGGGATTGCCGTATTTTCGTGGCGTTTTTGTTTTTCAATTTCTTCTTGTTGATGATCGATATAACCTTGATACTTAATAGCAATTTCTACTTGTTCTACGGCTTCTCGGTCTTCCATTGCCGGTTTGTATGGCGTTAAAGAAGTTAAAATATCGTAGGTCATTTCTGGACGGCGCAATAAATCTTCACCGCTGGCTTCACGCACAAGTGGGCTACCAAGCACTTTATTAGCTTCTTCTAAATATTCAGAACGCGGATGTAACCAAATGCTGCGTAAGCGTTGACGTTCCTGTTCAATATTTTCCATTTTTTGATTAAAGCGCGCCCAGCGAGCCTCATCAATCAAACCTAATTTATGGGCAATTGGCGTTAAACGAATGTCCGCATTATCTTCACGTAATAACAAACGGTATTCCGCACGAGAAGTGAATACGCGATACGGTTCTTTAGTACCAAGCGTACAAAGATCATCAACCAATACACCGGTATAGGATTGATCGCGGCGTGGATACCATGCCTCTTTCTCTTGTACGTAAAGGCCAGCGTTAATCCCTGCCAATAAACCTTGTGCTGCCGCTTCTTCATAACCGGTTGTACCATTAATTTGACCCGCAAAGAATAAACCCGAAATAGATTTAGTTTCTAACGTTGGTTTTAAGTCACGTGGATCAAAATAATCATATTCAATCGCATAACCAGGTTTAATAATGCGAGCTTTTTCCAAACCTTTCATGGAATTCACAATGCCCATTTGTACGTCAAATGGTAAACTGGTAGAGATCCCGTTTGGATACACTTCATTACTGGTTAAGCCTTCCGGTTCTAAATAAATTTGATGTGAATTACGATCCGCAAAACGCATCACTTTATCTTCAATGGATGGACAATAACGTGGACCTATCCCTTCAATCACACCGGTATACATTGGACTGCGATCCAAGTTATTACGGATCACTTCATGAGTTTGTTCATTGGTGTGGGTGATATAACAAGGAATTTGTTGAGGGTGATCATCCACTGATCCCATAAAAGAAAATACAGGTAATACGGCATCACCATGTTGTTTAGCCAATATATCGAAATTGATCGTGCGCGCATCAATACGTGGTGGCGTACCGGTTTTTAAGCGATCTACACGCAAACCGAGATCTCTTAAACGATGAGAAAGTGTAATAGATGCCGGATCACCTGCTCGACCACCTTCATAATGTTCTAAACCAATATGGATCTTACCCGCTAAAAAAGTACCGGCAGTTAAAATGACCGATTTAGCACGGAATTTAAGTCCCATTTTGGTTTCCACACCACAAACGCGATCTTGCTCAATTAAAATATCGGTTACTTCTTGTTGGAAAATATCTAAATTTGGTTGGTTTTCAAGTGCGATGCGTACCGCTTGACGATATAACACACGGTCAGCTTGAGCACGAGTTGCACGTACAGCAGGCCCTTTACTGCTGTTTAAAGTACGAAATTGAATACCGGCTTTATCCGCTGCGTGAGCCATAAGACCGCCCATCGCATCAATTTCTCTCACTAAATGGCCTTTACCAATGCCGCCAATGGCTGGGTTACATGACATTTGTCCAAGGGTATCGACATTATGTGTCAATAAAAGGGTTTTTAATCCCATGCGGGCCGGTGCCAATGCGGCTTCTGTACCGGCATGACCGCCACCAATGACGATCACATCATAATTTTCTGTATAAAACATTATTGTCTCTGTTGAATTCTGACATAAAAAAACGGCGCACATTCTACCTGAAAAAGTCTTTTGCTTAAAAGAACAATTGGCGATAAGTGGATACGGAAGGATCCTTGCTAGTAAGAATAAGATCTTTTTATATATAAAGATCTTATTATTGTTACTATTAGCTTTTGATCCATTGTGGAAAAGATCCTTTTTAGCTTTTTTATCAAGATCTTAAGCCATTTTTTTTACTATCTGAAAATAACTTTTTGAGCCTGTTTAAGCTGTGGATAACTTTATGTTTTATCCACAGTTAATATTTTTATGGATTTAATCAGTGGATATACAAAGCTTTATCAGCATTTTTTAACGTTTTATCCACAGTAAATTTTGCAAATGTTACTTTATCGTAGCTTAGATTGCTGGATTAAAGGAAAAAATCTATTTTTATGTTAACTATAATAAAATCAATGAGTTACATGTTGTTTTTTGAAAAACTCTGAAAATGAAGTGGCCGTTTAAAGCAATTGGTTAGATATCATTAGATTTTGATTTTTGCATAATCCAGGCAACATTAGCACCACCAAAACCTAGAAAATAATTCAAGATATAGCCATCTGGCAAAGGTTGATTTAATAGTAAAGCTGTTTCTAATGCGCCAGCTGCACCGAGAGTATGGCCGGTTTGTGATTTAATAATGAATTTTCGGGCCTCTGGAAAGTATTTTTGTAGGATATCGAGTTCCATTGCATCAGCTTGACCGCCAACACCATGAACTTTAACTGCGGTTACCTGATTGGCTTTTAAGTGTGCTGTAGTAAGGCATTTATCAAGCAATGTTTGTACGGCATTTTCATTACTATTAGTTAAATTATGATAATCGGTATGGGTTACCGCTCCAAATATTTCGTAGCTGCTATCATCAGGTTGATTGCTTAAAGCAATAATGCCGATTCCTTCACCTAAAACAATGCCATTTGATTGTTGTAGAGGAATATATTGGCCACTGACTTGCAGTAAACTCATTGCTTGAAAATGTTCCATGGTTAATCGATTGAAACTTTCAAAGCCTATGACTATCGCTTTTTTATAGAGCCCATTTTTGATTAGTTTATGGGCATAAATAATAGCTTGAGCTGAGGATGTACAGGATGTAGCAAAACTAAAGACAGGACATTGATAGTGTTTTTGTAATTCTTGAGCTATCACACTGAGATCATATTGTTTAGGCAATGGTTGATTGTGTTGCAGACGATATTCACAATCGCTGATAACATATCCCGTTGAGCCTAACAAAATAGGAATTTCTGACAGCTCGTCTGCATTCCAGGACATTTTTTGTAACAACGCAGATAAATAGGCATCTAATTTTTGATAAAGTGATGAAAGCGATAATAGCGGTTGTGAAAATGCATCAAAATAAGGGAAAGTTTTACTTTCCCCCAACATTTCCGTTAAACGTTTGCTTTGCTCTTTAGCAAATAAAGCAATAGTGCTGTTAATATAGATACTCATTTATTTTGTATGTTCGTGGCGTATAAAATTGGCTAAATCAGCAATATTCATCATATGTTTACGCACCATCCGATCACCCTGTAGACGTACTTTAAAATGAGCCTGTAATGCTACTACTATTTGTAGAGCGTCTAATGAATCTAGTTGAATTCGGCTATTTTGGCCAAAGAGTGGTTCATGATCGTCTATTTCGTCTGCCGAAAATTGGTCTTTTTCAGTTTCCTGTATGATCAGTTTTTTTAATTGTTGTTCAAGTATTTGTGGTTCAAGAGTAAAAATATAGCTCATTAAAATCTCGTTTGTGTATGAAGTTGTCGGCGATAAATTAGCATTGCCAGTGAGAGGGTTATGATACCGAAGCCACTTAATAAATAAAGTGGTTGTTGAATTTGTGATAAATCATATTGATTTAATAACAAATTTTGGAATCCGGTTAACGCCCAACCCATCGGTGAGAATTGTGCAATAGTTTGCATTATTTCAGGCATTACATAGGTTGGAACCATAATACCGCCTATTGCTGCCATGATAATAATCCCACCACCACCAAGTACTACAGCTTGTTCGGTTGTTTTTGCTATTACACTAATTAACAACCCATACCCCAAGGCTGCCAAACTGATCGCACAGGATAAAACAGCATAAGCATAATAGCTTCCGGTGAGTGAAAATGTAGGCATATCAAGAGCGGGTAGCACGAAATAGCCTAATGCGATCATTCCGATGAACTGTAATTGATTTATAAAAAAATAAGGTATTAATTTAGCCATAATCAGACTAAAAGAAGATGCTCTAGCAATTCGTAGGCGCGTTATGGTGTTGGTTTGTCGTTCCATTGCCATAACATTGGAAAGAGGAATCATTATGAAAAACATGCCGAAAATTAGCCAAGCAGGTACACTGTGTTGTACTGAGTTTGGTTTATTAACTTCACTTCCTTGGCGATTTATATAAAATTCCTGTAATGTTTCATTTTTTAAATATAAATTTATTTGATTGAATTTTTCATCTAATTGTTTATTTACTTTATTTTGTATTTCTTTTATTTGTTTACGTTTATTTCCTTCTAAAATAATATGATTTTTGTTTAGGTATGTATTTATACGCAATTGCGAATAATGTTTTTGTAAAATTCCTTTTACACCAAGCAACCATGCTCTATCTATACTTGGGTTTAACCATAATTGTAAATTTTTATCTTCATTTAATGTAGTAGTGTTATCAGTATTTTCATTAATTATAAGCAAATCAAATTTACCATGTTGTAATTTTTCACGATAATTATTTAATTCCTCTAATAAAACAAATTTTATGTTAATTTTTTCTTTATTTAATAGATCTAATAAATTTTTATTAAGATTATTGTTTTCTCCAAGTAATATTATTTCTGATTTATTATTAAGCTCATTATTACTACTTAATGCTGCTGACATGATAAGCATAAATAATATTGGCATAATAAATAAAACAGCAACACCATGTAGATCACGTTTTAGTAGTCTGAATTCTTTTATTGTAGATGAAATTAGCACTTTTTATACCTTATCTAATAAGTCTAAGTAAAAACTTTCTATTGTTTTATTTTCTTTTAAAATATCGTCTTTATTACCTTTATAAACTAAATTACCTTCATTTATAATTACTAATTTATCACATAATAGTTCTATTTCTTGTAAATAGTGAGATGTATAAATTACTGTTACACCATTATTTTTTAATTCTAATACGGTTTTTAAAATAAATTGTCTTGATTCAGGATCTATTCCTACTGTAATTTCATCTAAGAATATTATTCTTGGATTGTTTATTAATCCTATAGCGAAATTTAGTCTTCTTTTCAATCCTCCTGATAAATTTTTTGCTAGTTTATTTTTATGTTCTTCTAAATTAACTTTATTTAGTATGTTTATTATTTGTTTTTTATCTTTTATATTATATAGAGATGAGAAAAATATTAAATTTTCCCATACAGTAAGTAATGGATAGAAAGCAAAATCTTGTGGTACAAGTGATATTTTATGCAGTTCTTTATTACTTAGTTTTTTAAAAGAAATACCATCAATATAAATATCTCCTTTTTGAATTTTTTGTAATCCAGATAACAGAGACATTAATGTTGTTTTTCCAGCACCATTAGGTCCAAGAAGTCCTAGGATAGATGAATTTTGAATAGTAAAGTTTATGTTTGTTAATGCAGGTTTTATTGCATTAGAATACTGATGGGATAATTGGTTTATTTCAATCATAAATTACGTAGCTGTTGCCAAAGTTGTTGTTCTTTATCTGCAATTGACATTAAATATGTTGCAATTTCTTTATATTTTTGTATTTCATTTTTTTTACATTGTTTTACACAGAGTAAAGCAAAATCTCTCCACATATCACCAATAGCAGTCATTTGTAAGCTTGCTTTTTGTAATTTAGGTTCATTACATATTGTTGCACTTTGTTCAAGAAAATATGCATATATATACCGGAATCCTGCTCCTCCTGTACCTATTTCTTCCTGCATGCGTACAATATGGCCAAGATAGAGTCTATTATATTTTTCAGGTTTTTTACTGGTAGCCATCTTTTCGATAGTTTTTGCTACTGTACGAATTCCTTTAACACCAATAAAAAACATAGGGGATAACATATGTTTTGCATTTTTTTTAATCGATTTTTTTATTATATTGCATAGATTAAGACTATCTATATTAGGTTTGTTTTCAAAATAGTACATTAACCCCTTTGCTGCCAACGCTCCTTTTGCAAATCTAGCTCGTTGCAAATCTTCACTATTACATCTTTGTACATTTTCAAATACAGGATCGCTAATTAGATATACATCATTTTCTTTTCCATATACTATTAAGTTATGTGCATTAAAGTGAAATCTCATTTCAGGTGGAAAATAAGGTAACCAAAAGACAGAGGTTTGCAATCCCACTAGCTTATTTTCAGTTAATGCTTTATCTAAGGCTTGTTTTCCCTGTTGTTTAGAATTAAATTTTTGTAAATTAAGTTTTATTCCCAGTATTTTTGATATGTTTTTTATTATTGCTCTAGGTGGCATTCTATAAGATATTAATGGCATTCCATTAATCTTTATAAGAGGAATATAAACAAATGTAAGAGCTGAAGCTAATCCAAAAACCATGGCTTCATTGAATTGAATGCCGCAGGCCTTTAACATGGTGGATATAACGCCACTTTCACAATGAGCTGTATGTTGATGTTGAAAATAATTTTTCATAAATTTCGAAGTTACTCTCTATCTTGTACTTTCTTTAAGTAAGGATTCTTTTTCTTACTAAACTACTAAGTGATTTTTACGATCATTGTCACAATTCTGAATTTTTCATTTTGTTACATGGAAATTTTTTATGATATAAATCGCATCTAAGCCATTGAAGGCTGTGATAATCATAAAAAATAACCAAGGAGGGTAGTGTGACTACTAAGGATTCTTCAAGTATTGATGTTCTATGTAATCATCTAAATCAGCTAATAGGCGATGTTTCAGCAAAAAATCTATTTACCGGATATGGGATATTCTATAAGAAAATAGATATGTTTGCGATTTGGCTAAACGGTAAGCTATATCTACGGGCTGAAGACGAGTTAGTGCAAAAACTAGAAGATCTAGGATGTACTCAATTTACTTCAATAGATTTCAATAAACGCTTTATCTTGTTAGACTATTATCAGTTGACAGAAAGGATTTTAGCTGATAATAAAGCATTAAGAAACTTAATTTACCTTTCAATCATTCAAGTAAAAAACAACCGGATTGATAAGGAATTGGCTAAAGCTAATCGATTAAAGGATTTACCCAATTTAACGATTAAACATGAGAGAGCCTTGAAGAAAGTAGGTATTAATGATGTAGAAACTTTGCGTGAGCATGGTGCAATTCAAGCAATGATTATGCTAAAGAAAGCAGGCATTGATGCTACAGAGAATTTTTATTGGAAATTGGTTGGTGCTTTGGAGAATAGACATTTTCTTTCGTATTCAGATGAAGAGCGCCAGAAAAAATTAGATAAATTTAATGAATGTCTTGCAGAAAATGGATTTCGTCGCTGTAAGAAAAAGAAGTCTAAGGAGGACAAATAGGTTACAAGGATTGTGAATTGACAAGGATGTCTATAAAAAGCAGGGGGAAACCCCTGTTTTTTTGTTTTTCTAGAATAATGAATTGTGATGTAACTCACATTTTTATAAGAAATATTGTAAGTTCATTGAAAAAACAGCTAACTATTTTTATGTTTATTCTTGTCTATGTAAGTTTGATGAGGATGTAAAAATGGCAAAGTTAGAAATAAAAAATATTACAAAAAAATTTGGTGACTTTTACGCAGCCAATAATATTACCTTTACCGCTGAAGAAGGCGAGTTTGTCACCTTATTAGGACCAAGCGGCTGTGGTAAAACCTCCTTATTAAAATTAATCGCTGGATTTCATGTGGCTGATGAAGGTGAAATCCTTATCGGAGGAAAAAATGTTAACAATGTTCCTCCAGAAAAACGCAATACAGCCATGTGTTTCCAATCTTATGCCCTTTTCCCTCACCTCAACGTATCTCACAATATTTGCTATGGTTTAAAGCAACGTAAAATTGATATTGAAGAACAAAAACAGCGTTTAAATCTCGCATTGAAACAAATGGATTTAGAATTTCATAAATTGAAATTACCCAATGAGCTTTCTGGAGGTCAACAACAACGTGTCGCATTAGCTAGAGCTATGGTAACTCGTCCAGATGTTATTTTATTTGATGAACCTCTTTCTAACTTAGATGCCAAATTACGCGAAAGTGTACGTTTTGAAATAAAACAACTCTCAAAACAATATAATTTAACTAGTATTTATGTGACTCACGATCAGGCTGAAGCTCTAACCATGTCAGATAAAATCATCGTGTTAAATAAAGGTTCTATTGAGCAAATTGGCTCTCCTCAAGATATTTATAATCATCCTAAAAACCGCTTTGTGGCAGATTTTATTGGTATTGCCAATATCACGGAAGCCAATGTGAAAAACATCGGTGACAATCTTTATGTAGTTAGTTCTATTTTTGGCAATTTCACCGTATTTTCTGAAAAAAAACCGGAATCAGAACTAATTTATATTTGCTTTCGACCGGAAGACATTGAATTGTTACCAAATGCACAAACGGAAGCGGAAAACCAAATTACAGTAGATATCATCAACACCGCTTTTATGGGCAATATCACGGAAGTGCAAGGAGTCATTAAACGTAATGATGAAGAGAAAAAATTACGTCTGCAACTAACAAAATGCCCGAATTTGAGCGATAAACTCTCCTTTACGCTTCCCCGCCATGCGATTAAATTCTTGGAGTCCGTAAAATGAAAAGTCTCAAAAATGATGTAAAAGCATGGTTATTACTATGCAGTGGTTTAGGTACGATCCTATTTTTAATGGGGTCCACGTTCTACATTGTAGTCTCTCAAAGCCTTGGTTTATACAGGATGGGCGGGGAAGAAAGCCAATTTAGTTTGGAATATTGGCAAGCCGTATTAAATAGTCCTGTATTTCAAAATTCGTATATTTATTCCGTAAAAGTGTCTTTATTAGGGGCGATTTTATCCATCATCGTGGCTTATCCCATTGCTATGTGGTTGCGTAAAAAATTGCCTGCCAAGGTAACGATCATCACTATCTTGCGGGCACCTATGTTGGTACCGGGATTGGTTGCCGCCTTTTTGTTCGTCAATATGATTTCTTACCACGGCATTCTTAACGAAGTATTTGTTTATTTAGGCATTTGGGACGAACCAAAAACCCTACAAAATGATGAATTTGGTTGGGGGGTAGTGATTTTACAAATGTGGAAAAACATTCCTTTTGCTTTAATTCTTATTGGTGGCGCGGTCAATTCACTGAAAACTGATTTATTAGATGCGGCAGCTAATTTAGGTTCGAGTCCTTGGCAACGTTTTCGTTATGTTATCTTCCCACTAACCTTAGGTGCGGTACAAGTTTCCTTTATTTTAATATTTATCGGCGCACTCGGTGATTTCGCCTTTTATAGTATTGCAGGCCCTCGTAGTACCTATTCTTTGGCACGTTTAATGCAAATGTCTGCCTATGAATTTGAAGAATGGAATCAAAGTGCGGTCATGGCATTAACTATTATGTTGACCTCTGCCTTCTTCACCATTCTAGTATCATTATTGATTAAACCATTAGCTGTTAAACGTGGAGAGGTTAAATGAGTAGTTCCGCACAAATCACAACGAAAAATGGTCGATTAATCGCACGTATTTCCTTAATTTTCTTTATTCTTGCTAATTTTATTTGGTTGTTCTTACCCTTTTTAATGGCAGGTTTATGGTCATTGGTAGATCCCGCTAAACCGTGGAGTTATCCAGATATTTTTCCTCAATCATTATCTTTTGAGCGTTGGAAAATTGTATGGGAAACCACCTCTTTACCTGAAGCAATGTTTAATAGCTATACCATTGCGCCTACGGTTTCTCTGATCACTATTTTACTCTCTCTCCCAACAGCTTATGCATTTGGACGTATGGAGTTTAGAGGTAAAAAATTAGCAGAATTATTAACACTGATTCCATTGGTTATTCCAGGCATGATTATTGCCCTATTCTTTAGCCGTATGTTATTGGATTTAAATATTAACAATCCATTCATCGGCATTGTTATTGGGCATGTTGTACTCACGTTACCTTATGCTATTCGGATTTTATCCGCGGGCTTTTCTTCTGTTCCGCAAGATCTTATTGATGCCAGCCGTGACTTAGGTGCATCTAAATTTACCGTTTTCAAAGACGTGTATATGCCGATGTTAAAACCAAGTTTTTTAGCGTCAATTATTTTCTGTTTAGTAAAAAGTATTGAAGAGTTTGCTATCGCTTTCGTTATCGGCTCACCAGACTTTATTACCGTGCCAACCATTTTATATTCCTTCCTCGGTTATTCTTTTATTCGTCCTAATGCGGCCGTTGTATCGATTATTTTGTTGGTACCAAACATTATTTTGATGATGATTATCGAAAAATTGTTGAAAGGGAATTATCTCTCTCAATCCACAGGAAAAGCATAATTTTCACAAGGAGCATCTTATGCAAAAAAATATCCGTAAACTTATATCTATTGGTCTTACTGCTGCAGCTTTGGCTGTAAGCACAATAGCTTCAGCCTCTACAGATTTAAGCAATAAATCTTGGAGTGAAATAGAAGAATTGGCAAAAAAAGAAGGAAAATTAACAGTTAGTGTTTGGTATTTACAACCGCAATTCCGTAATTTTGTTAAGGAATTTGAAAGCCAATATGGAATAAAGGTCAAAGTGCCGGAAGGCACCTTGGATGGTAATATCAATAAACTGATTGCTGAAAAAAATCTAGAAACCGGCAAAATGGACGTGGTTGTATTAAATGCGGATCGTTTAGGTAATGTAGCGAAAAGTGATATTCTTGTGAAACTCAATAACTTACCGAATTTCGATAAATTAAATCATCACTTACAAGGAGTAGAGTTGGGTGATCTAGCAGTAGGTTATTGGGGTAATCAAACAGGTTTGGCATATGATCCATTACGAATTAAGGAAGAGGAATTACCACAGTCTTGGGCTGATATGGAAAATTATATTAATAAAAATCCGAAAAAATTTGGTTATTCAGATCCAAATGGTGGTAGCTCTGGTAATGCCTTCATTCAACGAGCTTTAGTTTACATTAATGGGGATTATGACTACCGTACTGATAAAACCGATGAAGCACAGATTGCTAATTGGAAGAAAACCTGGGATTGGTTTAGTAGTAAAAAAGATGCTCTAATCCGCACTGCTTCGAATGCTGATAGTCTAACTCGTTTAAACGATGGTGAATTAGTTATTGTTTCCGCATGGCAAGATCACTTATTTAGTTTGCAAAAACAGGGAGCAATAACTGATCGTTTAAAATTCTATGTACCAAAATTTGGAATGCCAGGTGGCGGTAATGTTGTAACAGTAGCAAAAAATGCTCCAAATCCTGCAGCATCACTTGTTTTTGTTCATTGGATTACATCGCCTGAAGTGCAACAAAAATTGAGCCAAGAATTTGGTGTCCGACCACTAGATAGTGAATCAGGTCTGAAAGATACAATATTCTTCTCAACACCGTGGCGTAAGGCTGAAATGGAGGCCTTCACTAAAGAGGTCATTTCTAGATAAATTTTAAGCAATTAAATTTTTTTGTAAAAAAAGAGTTGCAAAGGATTCTGAAATCCCTATAATGCGCCCCACACAACGACGCACTGTTG
>OKGA01000130.1_pt1 | contig 33564 bp, 40 predicted proteins | sample 1611451 | NCBI WGS metagenome assembly OKGA01 (sample SAMN04436745, study PRJEB24849) | human gut metagenome | biome: human gut; feature: NICU; material: stool | host: Homo sapiens | place: USA: Saint Louis, MO | collected 2010-12-22
CTAGATATTGCCGGCACCGCTTGGCTACAGGGCGCCAATAAGGGCGCAACCGGACGCCCTGTACCGTTATTGGTACAATACCTAATTAATGCCGCAGAATAATCGGCAAATAAAAACGGTCGGATGTATTCCGACCGTTTTTTGGCGCCAAATAAATCACATTAATCAGCACCAATGCGAAATTCCAGTAAAATCGGATTATGATCCGAAGACTTCACCGCCAAAACATTCGCCGTTAATATTTGTACCCCACGGCTAAACACATGATCCAATGGTTGTCCCAAAAAACGTACGCGTTGATCGCTTTGTAAAGGCACTGCGTGCAAATCATATTGCGCCATCAATCCATTCAAAAAATCAACCCGTTTTCCGCGCCACGAATTAAAATCACCGGCCACAATCATTGGCCCTTGATGTCTCCCCACCAAGGTAAATATTTGCTCCAATTGCTTGCGATAATTGACTAACTTCAATTCAAAATTAATTAAATGTAAATTAACCACCAGCAATGTTTGGCCATTTTGTAATGGAAATGCCATTGCACTACCAACCTTAGGAATTTGAATCCAAGGCTCTGGCAAACTATCTGCGCAATACCATTGTGGAGCAGATTTGGCGAAGGTTTTCACACCGGAAGACTGCGCTTTATAAGCAAAGGCTGAGGCAAACAAACTGCTGGAAAATTGCTGTAAGCTTTGTTGCGGTGTTGCTTCCTGTAATAGGACAAAATCCTGCTCTGCCGATAACCTTTGTAAATCTTTCTGCCAACCGGCATCTTGTCCCTTATGAATATTCCAACTCAGTAACTTAAAGGTTTTCGCAGGTAAGACTGCCACCGCTTCGGGTGATTGATAACATTGTAGCGGCGCATATTGGGTGATGGCTTGATAAGGCTTATCTCGGCCACTGACAAACTGAATTTGCAATTTATCGAAAATGGTCAATTGTGATAAGAAATAGCCGGCCAATGCCATTGTTGTCACCATACTCCCTAAAGCAATTTTTACTTTTCTACCCATTATTTTTCCGAATACCTTTCTAAATGCCATTGCATTTTTTATACTGTCGCTCGCTTAACGACGGGGCCGTTAAGATATTTATCTTTTTTCACATATTCAAGGCTTTTTAATGAATATTTACACTTACCTCTGTTTTTTGGCTGCTATCGCCATCCTTATCAGCTTCATTACCCAAAAACTCAACGACAATATTCAATACACTATCGCCATTACCGCGACCTCCATGATAGGTTCACTCGTTTTGGTATTATGCGGTTATCTCAATTGGTTTAATCTGGATGGTATTGCCACCCGAGTTATCGAACGCATCGATTTTAAAGATTTTTTACTTAACGGGATCCTAGGTTTTTTACTATTTGCCGGGGCATTGGGCATCAAATTACCGGTGCTCAAAAATCAAAAGTGGGAAATCACTATTTTTGCCCTGTTTTCCACCTTCGCCTCTACTCTATTCATCGGTTTTTTATTGAACGGGATCACCCAATTATTCGGTTGGCACGTAGATCTTATTTATTGCCTGCTGTTCGGCGCGCTCATTTCTCCCGATGACCCCATTGCCGTCTTGGCTATTATCAAGAATCTTAAAGCCCCGAAGCGCCTTTCTATGCAGGTTGAAGGGGAATCCTTATTTAACGACGGGATTGGCTTGGTAATTTTTACGACCGTGTTTGCGGTGGCTTTCGGTGGACATGAACCAACAGCCGGTGGGATTTTGCAGCTATTCCTTAAAGAAGCCATCGGCGGTATTTTATTTGGCTTAGCACTAGGTCTATTTGCCCATTATCTCATTTCAGCAACCGATGATGGCAGCTTGGAGATCTTACTCACCCTTATCGTGCCTACTGCCGGTTTTATGTTAGCTAATCTATTGCATGTATCAGGCGCCTTAGCAATGGTCGTTGCGGGAATTCTGATTGGAAACTGGACGCGCTACACCGGTTTTTCCAAACAAAGCCAACATTATTTAGATCACTTTTGGGAAATGATTGATCATTTTCTAAACTCTCTGCTATTTATTTTAATCGGTTTAGCCATTTTGCTAATCCATGTCTCCTGGCAAGGGATGATTTTAATCTGTTTAGCTATTCCAATTTGCTTGCTATGTCGCTATCTCAGCGTTTGGTTGCCGTTTCAGGTGATGAAACGCTATCGTAAATACAATCCTTACACCCTAAAAGTGCTTACTTGGGGAGCACTTCGCGGAGGGTTAGCATTGGCCATGGCATTGTCAATTCCGGCCGGAAAATTCTTCATTGAAGGGCTAAATATGGATGTTCGTGATTTAATTCTGGGAATGACCTATGCCGTAGTGACCTTTTCCATTTTGGTGCAGGGCGCAACTATCGAGAAAATGATTCGCCAAGCCAAAGCCGCGGTAATCCGCGAAAAAGGCTATATCGGAATCGGTTTAGCTAAGGACAAATGACAGAAAAACGCCGAAATTTCGGCGTTTTTTCATTTTTAAATCAATATCAATAAAATCAATGACTTACAATCATTTTTAGAGAAAACTCTGATTTTCAAAGGGACGTTTGACATCTCTCTGTACAAAAAATACTGGATTTTTTTAGCTTTATAACCTAGTATTTTACTCAACTTTCTATACTACCCCTGGAGGATATATGTCTTTTGCCAATCAACAACTCGGCACTATCGCTGTACATGTTCCCGGCGCAACTGCCCTATTTCGCGAATTAGAAATTGATTTTTGCTGTGGTGGCGCACGCACACTCAGTGCTGCCGCGGAAGCCAAAAATTTGGACTTAGCACAGATTGAAGCCCGTTTAACGGAATTGGCCAACAATCAGCCGACAGAAAACGATCAAGATTCCGATGTTTACTGGCTGAACGCACCTTATGCGGAAATGACCGATTTTATTATCAAACGTTATCATGATGTGCATCGCGCTCAGTTACCTGAACTGATTGAATTAGCTGAAACGGTAGAACGCGTACATGCCGAACGCGCTGAATGTCCGCAGGGGCTTGCCGCTGAATTGCGCGCTATTTTCGAAGAACTCAGCAATCACACGATGAAAGAAGAGCGTATTTTATTCCCAATGATCAACGCCGGTAACTATGCGATGGCACAAATGCCGATTCGTGTGATGGAAATGGAACATGAACAAATGGGTGATCAACTGGAAGTGTTGAAAAAACTCACCAATCACTTTGTTCCACCGGCAGATGCTTGTAATACCTGGCAAGCGCTCTATCGTGGTATCGCGCAATTTACCGATGATCTGGTCATGCATACCCACCGTGAAAACAATATTTTATTCCCAAGAGTGTTAGCAGAGATTCGTTAATCCATTTCCGAATAAAATAAATAGGCCTTGCAATTGCAAGGCCTATTTTTATACCCATCTATTGGGCTTCAGCCCCCCGATATAAGCGATTCTTATACAAATAGCTACCTAATAGTGCATAAGCCAACGCCTGTTTCTTCATCGCCTCCGGCACTTCTGATGGTGTTAAAGTATCTTTTTGCTGATCATAAAAATATCCCTGTGCCGGTCGATTTGGAATTTGAATAACGACTTGATGCTTTCCATCCATCAGCGCTTGGGTTTGGTCAAACTGCATCAATGCACGGTTCGGATTCACATTTTGAGTTAAATCAAAGCCTATCATCGGGTAATCGCCACTCACGCCGGCTAAGGAAAGTAAGGTCGGCGCCATATCAATTTGACTGACTAACCGATTGTCACGGCGTGGTGTAATCCCTTCTCCCAAGATTAGCCCCGGAATATGGAAATGTTTAATCGGCATCAAACTGGCACCAGCCACCCGGGAATCATGGTCGGCAATAATTAAGAAAATCGTATCCGCCCAATAATTGGATTGTTTAGCCAATTTGAAAAAATGTCCAATCGCATAATCGGCATACTTAGCACTGTTATTGCGGGTTGCTTGTGGTTGTTCATAAAGATCGATTTTTCCAGAAGGAAATTCAAAAGGATCATGATTGCTAGAACTGAAAACCAAACTAAAAAACGGTGTCCCTTGCGCTTGCCATTGGCTAAACATTTCGTTGGCTTTATCAAATAAATCCTCATCACTCACCCCCCAGGTAGCAGTAAATTGCGGATTCTTATAATCAGCCTGATCGATAATGGTTTGAAAGCCGTTACCGTAAAAAAAGCCGGCCATATTGTCGAAGTGTTTTTCACCACCATAGATAAACGAGGTGTGATATCCCTGTTTAGCTAAAAGTTCAGCTATCGTAAAGAAGCCATTTTGACTGTTATTTAACTTCACCACAGCTCGTGCTGGAGTTGGGGTAAAACCAGCAGTCACTGCTTCAATACCACGTACCGAGCGGGTACCGGTGGCATACAAATTATCAAACAGCCATCCCTGTTGGGCTAATTGGTCAAATTCCGGTGAGAGTGGCTTACCACCAAGGCTACCAATAAATTGAGCTCCCAGGCTTTCCTCCAAAATAATTACAATGTTTTTTGGCTTGCCTTGGAACGTTGCAATATTACGGGTGAGCGTTGGATATTTTGAGGAAATATAATCGCTATCCGGACGACCACGTGTCGCCTTTATGATCGCTAGCATTTCATCAACCGGCATTTTGCCATAAGCCTCAGAGGAAATTTCCTCATCCTTAAATTGCTGCACCGCATATAACACCGAATAACCGGAATTTAATACTAACGAATTAACTAGGCTATCTGAAGAAAATGCTACCATCGCAGGATTCACTCCTCGATGTTGCAAACTAGAACGGGCTCCAACAAAAGCAATTACCGCCACCAATAACGCGGCAACAGGGCGCCAACGCCAGCGCATCGGGCGTAAGTCGGATACCGCCCAAGCGCTTAGTCGCCAGTAGCTCCAAATGGCGAATAAGGTAATTAATAATGTGATAATCACGGCACTTAAATGGCCGTTCACTAGCATAGAAAAAACTTCTTGGGGATAAATTAAATACTCAATAAAAAGCCGATTTGGACGGAAATCATAGGTTTCAATAAACGCTGGAGTAGCCAATTCCATAAAAAGAATAAAGACCGAACCAATCGTTAGCCAACAACGTAAAATGCATAACCACAGACGACTTGTGTGAAATAACAGCGTAAATAATGCCGGTACACCAAATAAATAGCATAGGGCAACAATATCCATGCGTAACCCTTGCAAAAATAATTGCCCCCAACCATTTACGGCGGTTACCCGTTCTGCCTGCCATAATGAAAGTCCCAACCGGGATAAGCTGAAAACAAATAAATTAATCAGGATAAAAATCCCAATCGGAAAAAAAGGAGAGTGGGTCTTTTTCATAAATATTCCCCATAATAATGAAACACCGCGTTTCGACAATATATGTCTTTGAAAGTGCAATAAAAAATACGGCCGCTTCCAAATTATAAGATTGGAAACGGCCGTATGACTTCAGTAATTATTGTTCTTGTGCTTTTACTGCTGCATAAGCAATCATATTAATAATGCGTCGAACAGAAGCGCTTGGGTTTAAAATATGCGCAGACTTATTCATGCCCATTAAGATTGGCCCTACGGTAATTGCCGTAGTCGTACCACGCAATAAGCTATAACTAATACGCGCCGCACTTAAATTTGGGAATACCAATAAGTTAGCCGAACCTTTCAATGGACTTTCAGGCATGATTTCCCGGCGATGCGCTTCATTCATCGCAAGATCACCACGCATTTCACCATCAATCATTAATTCCGGTTTACGCTCATTCACCAATTGCAATACTTCGCGCATTTTTGACGCGCCTAATGCGTTGGAAGAACCGTAATTTGAATGGGATAGCAAGGCTACCGCCGGTTCTAGACCGAAACGACGTACTTCCTCCGCTGCCATTAGCGTAATTTCAGTCAATTCCTCGGCATTCGGATCAGTATTTACGTGCGTATCGGTTAAGAACACGTTACCACTTGGTAGAACCAAACTGTTTAAGGCAGCTGCAGCTTTTACGCCTGGTTTCAAACCAATGATATCGGTAATGGAGGCCAAATGTTTACCGTAGGAACCAAATAAACCACAAATCAAACCATCAGCATAGCCCAGATTCACTAAAGTGGATGCCAATACTGTTGTATTGGAACGTACCACCCGTTTGGCGATGGCTTCGGTAATTCCTTTACGTTTAGTTAGTTGATAATAATGCTTCCAGCATTCTTCATAGCGTGGGTTATTTTCATTATCGATTAATTCAAAATCCACACCCGGTTGCATACGCAAACCTAATTTTTTGATTTTTTCTTCGACAACACTCTGACGGCCAATCAAAATTGGTTTAGCTAATCCCATTAAAATCACTTCGTGAGTTGCATGTAATGCATTTACCTCTTCTCCTTCAGCAATAATAATGCGTTGTTTGGATTCTTTCGCCTGATTGAAAATTGGGCGCATAACCAAACTGGTTTTATAAACGAATTGGGTTAATTTTTCGGTGTAATTATCCCAATTTTCAATTGGACGGGTAGCCACACCGGAGTCCATTGCCGCTTTCGCTACCGCTGGTGCAATGCGTACGATTAAGCGCGGATCAAATGGACGAGGAATGATATATTCCGGACCAAAAGTCGCACCTTCACCGCCATAAGCGGAAGTCACTACATCGCTTTGTTCTTCCAACGCAAGATCCGCAATGGCATATACCGCGGCACGTTTCATTTCTTCATTAATGGCTGTCGCGCCAACATCTAATGCACCACGGAAAATAAATGGGAAACAAAGCACATTATTCACTTGATTCGGATAATCGGAACGGCCGGTACAAACAATAGCATCAGGACGAACAGCCTTAGCTTCTGGTGGAGTAATTTCCGGATTTGGATTTGCCAACGCTAAAATAATCGGATGTGCAGCCATGGATTTAACCATATCTTGAGTTAAGGCTCCGGCAGCAGAACAGCCTAAAAATACATCGGCATTCGGGATAGCATCGGCCAATTTACGCCAGCCATTGTCTTCAATCGCATAATCCAATTTGGTTTGGTCCATACGATCACCGCGCTCTTTATAAACAACGCCTTTAGAGTCGCAAATCACAATATTTTCCCGTTTCATGCCAAGGCTTACCAATAAATTTAAGCAAGCAATAGAAGCTGCCCCGGCACCAGATGCAACCAAACGCACATCTTCAATTTTTTTATCCACAACACGTAACGCATTAATGACCGCTGCAGCACTAATGATCGCAGTACCATGTTGGTCATCGTGGAAAACCGGAATATTCATGCGCTCGCGTAATTTACGTTCAATATAAAAACATTCCGGTGCTTTAATATCCTCAAGGTTCACACCACCAAAGGTCGGTTCTAAGGAAGCGATAATATCCACTAATTTATCCGGATCATGCTCATTCACTTCAATATCAAAAACGTTAATGCCGGCAAATTTTTTAAATAATACGCCTTTACCTTCCATTACAGGTTTTCCGGCCAAGGCGCCAATATTCCCCAACCCCAACACAGCAGTACCATTAGAAATCACCGCGACTAAATTACCACGGGCTGTGTATTTATAGGAATTTAGCGGATCTTTTTCGATCTCTAAGCAGGGTTCGGCAACACCTGGAGAATAAGCTAACGCAAGATCGCGTTGGGTAGCGAGGGATTTAGTTGGGGTGACTTCAATTTTTCCCGGAATTGGAAACTCATGGAAATCCAATGCGGCTTGGCGTAGTTGATCGCTCATGCTAATACTCCATATTTTTCATTAAGGGTTAAGAACGCGAGGATTATACGCATGTTTACAGGTTAAATTTGTGACCTGCCGCAAATTTTCACAAATTTGTTACATCGTTTTGGAACTTCTATTCATTAAAGAATATTATCGCCTTTCTTCACATTTATTAGCAAAGGAGCTACCATAACGCGCTAATTAAATGAGGTCATTATGCTGTTATTTACGAAATTTCGAAGTGCGATTAATAAACTCCAACGTTTGGCAATCAACAAACAACTCAAACAACGGCTCACCAATCACAATATGTCTGTTATCTCGGCCAACTGCGTTGGAGCTTTTATCCTGCATGATTTAAATGAGCCCTTTAACTCCCCTTTCGTCAATCTCTACCTGACACCCCGCGATTTTATCCGTTATCTGCAAAATATGCCCCATTATCAACGACAGCCATTAAAATTTATCGAAACGGACAAACGCTATCCTGTCGCCCTATTGGATGACTTAGAAATTCACTTTATGCATTACTCCAATCCCCAAGAAGCCGAGCAGAAATGGCAACAGCGTAATCAACGCATTGATCCGAATAATCTTTTTATCATGATGACTGATAAGGATGCCGGACGAGGAGCCAGCTATGAAGAATTACAGGCTTTTGATCGTCTACCGTTTAAAAATAAAGTGGTATTTACCCACAAACCTTACCCAGAACTAGCCAGCGCTTGTTATATCAAGGGATTTGAAGATGCCAAAGAAGTCGGTGATTTATTTACCTATCCCGGCTGGAACGGACATAAATACTATGATCAATTCGATTATGTTGACTGGTTTAACCATCCTTAAGGACACATTGTGAGACTGGACAAATTTATTGCAGAAAATACCGAACTCACTCGCTCTCAAGCCACTAAAGCATTACGTAGCGGTTTGATTAGCGTCAACGGCACTATTCAAAAAAGTGGCGCTACCCAGGTCACAGAGCCCGATCAAATTATGTTTGATGACGAACTTTTACCTTGGGTGGAAGAAAATCTCTATTTCATGTTTCATAAACCGGTCGATGTAGTTTGTGATCATGATGATGCTAACTATCCTTCTGTTTACCAATTCTTTGCACCGCCTTACGCACAAAAACTGCACACCGCCGGTCGTCTGGATGCAGATACAACAGGCTTAGTCTTACTCACTAATGACGGTCAATGGTCACATCGTATTACCTCACCCAAACACCATTGTGAAAAAACTTATTTAGTTACCTTGGCCGATCCCGTAGAAAGTTATTATCAGCAGCGCTGCCTGGAAGGTATTTTGCTGCGTGGTGAAAAACAACCAACAAAGCCCGCAAAATTAGAAGTCTTAGACGATTACAACGTAAATCTCACCCTGAGTGAAGGTCGATACCATCAAGTAAAGCGCATGTTTGCGGCCCTTGGCAATAAGGTCGTTGGACTACATCGTTGGAAAATCGGTAATTTAGTGCTGGACGAAGAGCTCGCCGAGGGTGAATACCGCCCATTAAGCCCACAAGAAATTGAAGATCTCGTGCATGAATAACGGCAAACCTACCTTTATTTTTATCCTCGCCCTAAGCATCCTATCGATGCTACCGCCCTTGGGCGTGGATATGTACATTCCCGCATTTCTGAGTATCGCTGAAGATTTTTCGGTAAGCCCAGAAGAAGTTCAACATACCCTCACAGCATTCGCTTACGGGATGGCTACCGGACAATTGTTTTGGGGACCATTTGGTGACAGTTTCGGGCGCAAACCTATTATTTTGCTTGGTGTGATTATCGGAGCCTTAACCGCATTGTTATTAACCGATATCAGTAGTCTCGGCAATTTTATTGCATTGCGTTTTATCCAAGGTTTTTTCGGTGCTGCACCCGTCGTATTAGCCGGAGCATTACTGCGTGACCTATTTAGTAAAGATCAGCTTTCTAAGGTCATGTCTACCATCACTCTAGTTTTTATGATCGCACCATTACTAGCTCCAATTATTGGGGGGTATATCGTCAAATATTTCCATTGGTCGATGATTTTTTACGCTATCGGTACTATGGGATTACTGGCCGCACTATTGGTTTGGCGCATCGTGCCGGAAACCCATCAAGAAGAAAATCGCATTCCTCTACGCCTCAATATCATCGCACGTAATTTCATCAGCCTCTGGAAACAAAAAGAAGTGCTTGGTTACATGTTTGCTGCCTCCTTTGGTTTCGGTGGACTATTTGCCTTTATTACAGCTGGCTCTATCGTGTACATCGGGATTTATCACATTCCGGTTGATCACTTCGGTTACTTTTTTATGCTAAATATTGCCATTATGACCGGTGCAACCTATCTTAATCGGCTTCTTGTATTGAAACTCGGTGCAGAGAACATGCTGCGTTTAGGGTTGAGCGTACAATTTATCGCAGCGATTGTATTAGTACTCACCGCCCTATTTGACTGGGGCTTTTGGCCGATGGCTATCGGTGTCGCCTTTTTCGTTGGGCAAAATCCGTTAATTTCCTCCAATGCCACAGCATCAATCTTAGAAAAATTCCCACTACTTGCAGGGACAGCCAATTCGATGGTTGGTAGCGTACGATTTGCAGTCGGCGCAATCACCGGTTCTTGCGTAGCGGCAATGAAAATGGACAGCGCGGCGCCAATGTTGTTTACCATGGCGGTTTGCTCGCTAATAGCCGTCAGCAGCTATTATTGGCTGATTGTCCGTCCGAAAAAATGATTTTGTGACGACACCTAATAAAATCAATAACTTAGCTTTATTTTTTAGAAAAACTCTGTAAAATGCAGGCGCGTTTTAAGTTTTCTTAAAACTCAGGAAAATACAAATTTTCCGTTTATTTATAAACTTCTACTAAGTTTTACTGTCTAACCCGCCACTGTCGTCTTATAATTGACAGGTCGATTTTGACAATTAGCTTCATAAAAAGGATCTCAATCTATGAACAAAATGACTAAATTCAGTGCAGCAGCGCTTCTTGCACTTTTCTTAACCGCTTGTGACAAACCGGCAGACAAAGCTCCTGCAGCAGATGCAGCACCAGCGAAAACTGAACAACAAGCAGCTCCAGCGGCTCCAGAACAAGCGCCTGCAGCAGATAAAGCACCGGCTAGCGAACCAGCAGCTGCACCAGCGACTGCAAATGCAAGCGCCGATGAAACAGCAGATTATCAAGCCTTCATGAAATGGAATGAAGAACAAGCACCGACTCAATTAGCTGCTCAACAAAAATTCCAACAAGCGTTAACTGAAGCGGTTGCAACCAAGGATGAGAAAAAAGTTCGTGCTGCAATCGATGAATTCAACAAATCCGTTGAAGATGCAATTAACAGCTTAGACAAATTAGAAGTAAAAACTGAATTGCTAAAAACTATCAAAGCTCAAAACCAAGATGTGTTGAAATTAGCAAGCGGTTTATTGGTTGATCAAGCAGATTTCGCATTAAAACAACCAACTGAAGCACAAACTAAAGCTTATGCTGAAAAAGCACAACAATTACAAGACAAAATGATGGAATTGCAAAAATCCGGCGCTGCATTAGCCGCGAAATTTGCTCCAGCTGCACCACAAGCGCCAGCTGCCAAATAATCATTTTTTTCTACATTAAAAACCTTACCCTTCTCGGTAAGGTTTTTTATTTTCAAAAACCATCATCTCCATGATTTTGAGCCACTTCAGATCATTTTCAAAACAACCCAAATAAAATCAATAGCTTAGCCTACATTTTAAGAAAAACTCGGTAAAACGATAGGGCGTTTTCTCTGGTTTCAAAACCATTTACCGATTTGCTATCCATTGATTCCTCAAAAAATTGTGAGAAAAAACAATAATAATCTATATTTTTTGAACAAAAACATAGAATTTGCATTTTTCTATTATTTATTCTGCTCTTCACTTTACAATAGGGAGGTTTTAGGATAATAAGGAAACTTCACATCCAAACGCCTAATGACAAGGAGGCTCAAATGCAACACAAATTACTTCTTTCAGCGCTTACCCTCGCCCTTTCCTACTCCGTGCAAGCGGTCGTCGTGCCAGAGGGAACGCAACTGGACGAAAAACAACATATCGTGATCAATAACGGGGCGGAACCACAAAGTTTTGACCCACAAAAAACCGAAGGCGTACCGGAATCACAAGTGGCCTACCAATTATTCGAAGGCTTAGTCACTACCGATGCAGACGGTAAACTTCTACCAGGTGTTGCTGAAAGTTGGGAAAACACACCGGACTTCAAAACCTGGACATTCCATTTACGTAAAGATGCCAAATGGTCCAATGGCGAACCGGTCACAGCTCATGATTTTGTGTTTGCTTGGCGCCGTTTGGTGGATCCGGCTACAGCCGCACCTTACGCGAGCTTTTTGAGCTATTTGCAGGTTGAAAACGCCCAAGACATTATTGATGGCAAGAAAAAACCGGCCGACTTAGGTGTTGAAGCGAAGGATGATTATACCTTTGTTATTCATGCGACAAATCCGGTGCCTTATGCAGTTAGTCTAACCACCCACCAATCCCTATTACCATTGCCGCAAAAAGTAGTCGAAAAATTCGGTGATGCTTGGGTGAAAAAAGAAAATATCGTGGGTAACGGTGCGTATAAGCTCACCAACCATGTGATTAATGAAAAAATCGAATTTGAACGTAATCCACTCTATTGGAACGATAAAGAAACCGTAATCAATGGTGCGACTTTCCTGGCTATTGAAAACCCAAGTACCGATGTAGCACGTTATCGTGCCGGCGATTTAGATATCACTAGTTATGCTTTACCACCGGAACAATTCGCTAAATTACAAAAAGAGTTACCTGGTGAAGTATTCACAACACGAACTCTTGCGACCTATTCTTACGAGTTAAACAATAAGAAAGCGCCTTTTGATAACGTGAATGTTCGTAAAGCCTTGAACTTATCCCTTGATCGTAATGTGATCACCGATAAAGTTTTAGGCCAAGGTCAAACACCAACTTATGTGTTTACGCCAACCTACATCGAAGAAGGTCAGCTCATTCAACAACCTGCTTATTCAAAAGAACCAATGGCACAACGTAATGAAGAAGCTATTAAACTCTTAGAGGAAGCTGGTTACAGCAAAGCGAATCCATTAAAATTCAGCATTCTTTACAACACCAACGAAAACCACAAGAAAGTCGCCATCGCTGCAGCTTCTATGTGGAAAGCCAATACTAAAGGCTTAGTGGATGTAAAATTAGAAAACCAAGAATGGAAAACCTATATCGATAGTCGTCGTGCCGGTCGTTACGATGTTGCTCGTGCAGGATGGAATGCGGACTACAACCAAGCAACCACATTTGGTAACTATTTCTTATCTAATTCCAGCAATAACACCGCGAAATATGCGAATCCGGAATATGATAAAGCAATAGCCGAATCCTACGCTGCAACCGATGCTGAAGGGCGTGCAAAAGCCTATGCGAAAGCCGAAGAAATTCTTGCAAAAGATTACGGTATCGTACCAATCTTTAACTATGTCAATCCGCGTTTAGTGAAACCTTATGTAAAAGGCTACACTGGCAAAGATCCGCAAGATCAAATCTACTTACGCAATCTTTATATTATTAAACATTAATTTATTGCCGATATTTAGTGCGGTTAAAAATCTCTTGTTTTTAGCCGCACTTTTCCTATTTTGGTTGGAGTTGTTATGCTCAAATTTATTTTTAAACGGCTGTTGGAAGCCTTACCGACGCTGTTTATTTTGATTACTTTTTCCTTCTTTCTGATGCGCCTCGCCCCCGGCAGTCCGTTCACCTCGGAACGTGCTTACCCGCCAGAGGTTATGGCAAATATCGAGGCTAAATACCATTTAAATGAACCATTACATAAACAATATTTTCTTTATTTGGAAAATCTCTCCAAAGGCGATTTTGGCCCCTCTTTTAAATATAAAGATCAATCGGTCAACGACTTAATTGCCTCCGCCTTTCCTGTTTCCTTAAAATTAGGTATGGTCGCTTTCGCCTTTGCCGTGGTCTTAGGTGTAACCGCCGGTACCCTTGCCGCACTCAACCAAAATAGTCGTTGGGATTATATTTTGATGAGTTTCTCGATGCTCGGGGTAATTATGCCAAGCTTTGTCTTTGCCCCGGTTTTAGTGCTGATTTTCGCCATTTATTTAGGCTGGTTGCCGGCCGGTGGTTGGAATGGTGGTGCGGCCATGTATATTGTGTTACCGGTGGCTTCGTTGACTATCGCGTATGTCGCGGGAATTGCGCGGATTATGCGCGGCTCCATGATTGAAGTACTGCACTCCAACTTTATTCGTACCGCCAAAGCTAAAGGACTTTCAACCTCAAGAATCATTTTAAAACATGCTTTGCGCCCTGCTCTTTTACCTGTGATTACCTATTTAGGGCCGGCTTTTGTCGGGATTATTACCGGCTCAATGGTGATCGAAAGCGTATTTGGTTTACCTGGCATGGGGTTATTATTTGTAAACGGTGCGTTAAACCGCGATTACTCTTTGGTGTTAAGTCTCACCATTTTAGTGGGCACATTGACCATTTTATTTAATGCGATTGTGGACATTCTATACGCCATTATCGATCCAAAAATTCGTTATTAAGGACAAGTTATGACAGATTATCGTACTCAGCCGATTAATCAGAAAAATGCGGATTTTGTGGAGCAAGTGGCTGACCGTATTGAAGAAATGCAACTGGAAGGCCGCAGCCTATGGCAAGATGCGAAACGCCGTTTTTTTCGCAATAAGGCTGCCGTTGCCAGTCTAATTATTTTGGCATTTATTATTATATTTATCACCATTGCGCCTTGGTTCTTCCCATTTACCTATGAAGACACCGATTGGAATATGATGAGTAGTGCACCGACTATGGAAGGTTATCACTTCTTCGGTACTGATGCCTCTGGTCGAGATTTACTGGTGCGTACAGCTATCGGCGGACGTATTTCGCTGTTAGTGGGGATTGCAGGAGCCTTTATTTCCGTCTCTATCGGCACAATTTATGGCGCAATTTCCGGCTATGTGGGGGGCAAGACAGACATGTTAATGATGCGTTTTTTAGAAATTCTTAGCTCATTTCCATTTATGTTTTTCGTCATTTTGTTGGTGACCCTTTTTGGCCAAAATATTTTCTTGATTTTTATCGCGATCGGGGCCATTGCCTGGCTTGGTCTTGCGCGTATCGTGCGGGGACAAACCCTCAGCCTAAAAAATAAAGAATTCGTCGAAGCGGCGATTGTTTGTGGCGTGCCACGTCGCCAAATCATTTTCAAGCATATTATTCCAAATGTATTGGGCTTAGTGGCTGTGTATGCCTCACTTGAAGTACCAGGACTCATTCTATTCGAATCATTCTTAAGCTTCTTAGGCTTAGGAACTCAAGAGCCAATGAGTAGCTGGGGAGCGCTATTAAGTGATGGTGCAGCACAAATGGAAGTCTCGCCTTGGTTATTAATTTTCCCGGCATTTTTCCTTTGTCTCACATTATTTTGTTTTAACTTTATTGGTGATGGGTTGCGTGATGCCCTGGATCCGAAAGACCGATAGGAGCGAATAATGACCCCTTTATTAGATGTAAAAAATCTCTATGTTCGCTTCAAAACGCCAGATGGCATTGTCACGGCGGTGAATGATTTAAACTTTACCCTCAATGCCGGTAGCACACTCGGTATCGTAGGCGAAAGCGGTTCGGGAAAATCGCAAACGGCATTTGCTCTAATGGGTTTGTTAGCTGACAATGGTGAAGTGGAAGGTTCGGCTATCTTTGAAGGCAAACAATTAGTTAATCTGCCTAAAACCGAACTCAATAAAATCCGCGCCAATCAAATTTCCATGATCTTCCAAGATCCCATGACATCGCTGAATCCTTATATGAAAATCGGCGAACAACTCATGGAAGTGCTACAGCTGCACAAAGGTTATGATAAACAAACCGCCTTTGCCGAATCGGTAAAAATGCTTGATGCAGTCAAAATGCCGGAAGCAAAAAAACGCATGGGCATGTATCCGCATGAATTTTCCGGTGGTATGCGTCAACGGGTCATGATTGCCATGGCCTTGCTATGCCGTCCACAGCTACTGATTGCCGATGAGCCAACCACCGCTTTGGATGTGACCGTACAGGCTCAAATCATGACCTTATTAAATGAGTTGAAACGGGAGTTTAATACTGCAATTATCATGATCACCCATGATTTAGGCGTAGTAGCAGGAATTTGCGATCAAGTCATGGTGATGTATGCCGGCCGTACCATGGAATACGGCACAGCAGAACAAATCTTCTACCATCCAAGCCATCCTTACTCCATCGGTTTAATGGATGCAATTCCGCGCTTAAACAGCAACGAAGAGCATTTAGTTACCATCCCCGGCAATCCACCGAATTTGCTGCATTTACCGCAGGGGTGTCCATTCTCGCCACGTTGCCAATTCGCCACCGAACAATGCCAAACAGCACCGACATTGAGCGCATTTAATCACAATCAATTACGCAACTGTTGGCTACCAGCGGAGAAATTTGCCCAATGACAAGCTCAGATAACAAAAACTTACTTCTTGAAGTTAATCACTTAGGCGTTAGTTTTAAAATTAAAAATGATAAATCCCTTTTCTTCGCTAAACCGCAAACCTTAAAAGCGGTGAAGGATGTTTCGTTTAAACTTTACGCCGGCGAAACCCTCGGCGTAGTTGGTGAATCCGGCTGTGGTAAATCCACGCTAGCACGCGCCATTATCGGTTTGGTAGAGGCTAGCGAAGGGGAAATTTTATGGCTTGGCAAAAATTTGCGAAAACAATCAGCCAAACAATGGAAAGAGACCCGCAAAGACATTCAAATGATTTTCCAAGATCCGCTTGCCTCTCTCAATCCGCGCATGAATATTGGTGAAATCATTGCCGAACCATTGAAAATCTACCAACCCCACTTAAGCGCGGCTGAAGTAAAGGAAAAAGTACAGGCAATCATGTTGAAAGTTGGTCTGTTACCGAATTTGATTAACCGCTATCCCCATGAGTTTTCCGGTGGCCAATGTCAGCGTATCGGCATTGCTCGCGCCTTAATCATTGAACCGAAAATGATCATCTGTGATGAGCCGGTTTCTGCATTGGATGTATCGATTCAGGCTCAAGTGGTGAATTTATTAAAATCCCTACAAAAAGAAATGGGGCTTTCCTTAATTTTCATCGCCCACGATTTAGCCGTGGTAAAACACATTTCTGACCGCGTATTGGTAATGTATTTGGGTAATGCAATGGAATTAGGCAGCGATGAGGAAGTGTATAACGACACCAAACATCCTTATACCAAAGCCTTAATGTCAGCCGTCCCTATTCCCGATCCGAAATTGGAACGCAACAAATCCATCGAATTGCTCGAGGGTGATCTGCCTTCACCAATTAATCCGCCGTCCGGTTGTGTATTCCGAACCCGCTGCCTCAAGGCTGATGAAAATTGTGCCAAACAAAAACCACCGTTCACCAGCCAAAACAATAGTCATTTTGTGGCTTGTTTGAAAATATCATAAATAAAAAGTGCGGTTTTCAAAGACCGCACTTTTTTCTCAATTCGCTTATTTTACCCGTTTAATTCGATATGTTTGCACAAACTCCGGTTTAAGCAAAGGCGCCAATTCTCGCCAATTGATGAGTAAGTCGTACACTCCTGCCGCATATGGGCCAATCTGATACACATTATAGAAAAAATGCACGCCATCATCGTCAAAATAAATATTGTCCGTGACATCAATTTTTTCTTTTGAGCTCTCATCTTCTGTCATTGCCTTTTCATAATTTGGATCGGTCAATGCCTGCCAAATCAACTCTTTTAGCTTATCCTCGCTACCGGCCTGAAAAATATCCTCTGAAGTCAACAACTTATGACTCCGCATATCTACCATAAGATAATTCCTTGTCCCCACACCGTGAGCACCGCCGGCAAATTCATAGGTATCAATACTAAAGGTTGCTATACGTTCTTTTTGCCCTTCAAAATTTAGGGCCAGTTCACGCTCAATCGTATAAGCGCCTTCAGTGACATCTTTCTTATCCGCATCATAGGCTTGTTGTAGTTGTGCGATAAGCTGTTCTTGCGTCGTAACATGAATTTCCTCACGATTATCCATGGTAGTATTGTTTACGCGAATTAATTGTTCTAGCAAAACAGAATTCAACCAATCCACATTCGTTTTTAATCCCATGATCCGATAAATTAAAGCGCCTTCCGATTTCTGCGCGAATTCGGACGATTCGGTAAATTTCACCGTCTCACTTTTATCAAAAATAGCCTCTTCCTCGGCAAAAATCACCGGAATAATGGCTTCACGCAGGACTTTTTCTTCCTTCAGCGCATTCTCCAGCGCTGTATTTTGCGCAGTGAGTTGCGAGACTTGCAGAGTAAGCTGAGCGATTTTCTCCTGTTGCGCCTTATCCTCACAACCGGACAACAGTACTCCGGCAACGAGCATCATTGTAGTAATCAATTGTTTTTGCATAATGTTCCCTAATAAAAGAATCAAACCTGCGCAAGTATAGGGGATTTTCAGCATAAACCCTATTGATAATCTTAGTAAATCTGCCTGCGATATCATTTTTCAACCAACCCTAATAAAATCAATGAGTTACACCGAATTTTAGGAAAAACGTTGAAAATTAAAAGGGCGTTTATCGAACAACGAACACGAAAAACAAAAGAATCTAACAATCAGTTTATTAATATAAATAGAATATAACTATCAATTCTAGAGAAAATATGAAATAGCCAATAGAAAAATGCCCTCCTATAATGACCGCACTTCCCAAGCAGGGAATAAATTAAAATCAACAACAGAGAAGGAAAACACTATGTCAAAATCAAAAACATCTATCGGTTTAGATAAAGCAGCATCAGAAAAATTAGCAGCAAAATTAAATGAATTATTAGCAACCTACCAAGTGTTCTATACCAATGTACGTGGTTATCACTGGAACATTAAAGGCGTTAACTTCTTTGAATTACACGCAAAATTTGAAGAAATCTATACAGATTTAGTGGAAAAAGTGGACGAAGTTGCAGAGCGTATCCTAACCCTAGGCCATACTCCGCATAACGGCTATTCCCAATACTTCCAAAGCTCACGAATTAAAGAAGAATTGGGCGTAAGCGATGCTCAATCCTGCTTAAAAGGCACATTGGAAGGGTTAAAAGTATTGCTTGAACAACAACGCGAAATCCTTGAATTAGCCGGAGAGTCCGATGATGAAGGTACCGCTTCTCAAATGAGCGACTACATCAAAGAGCAAGAAAAATTGGTCTGGATGTTCCAAGCCGCTTGCCAAACTTGCCATGCTTAATTAAAGCGCATTGAATACCCAAAAGCCGACTGATGTCGGCTTTTTTATTCTCTACACAACCGGTTTTTGTCGATAGAACAATAACCCTGGTAAGGCTAAACCAAAAACAAGAGCCCCTAAAATAAAGCTGGTATTAATAAAGGAAGCAATCATTTGTTCAAACAAAGCATCTGAAAAGCCATAATGATGAATTTGGACGATGGCAATCATCGCCTTATAAGCATGAACACCAGGCACCATCGGGATAATCGCTGCCACCGTAAAGACCTTTGGATGCGCTAAATAACGATGGGACAAATGCACCCCAATAAAACCAATGACACAGGTTGCCAAAAAGGTGGCAAATACGATAGGAACATCAAAATTTAACAATAAAGTTCGCGTGACATGCCCAATCGCACCCAAAATAGCACAATATTTTAAGGCTTTAGCCGGCACATTAAACACTAAAGCAAATCCCACCGCAGGGATGGCCGAAAACAACATATCATCTAATAAATTCAATAAAAACATCATATTACCCCACCCAAGAAACAATATTTAAAAGATTTAATGCAAAGACGATACCTAAACAAGCGCCAAAGGTGAGCACAGTGGCGATAGTCCAGCGCCCTAATCCCATATTGACATACCCTTTCAAAATATCCGCAAGTGAATTAATTAACGGGAATCCCGGAACCAGTAATAAAACGCTAGAAGCTAATGCAATATGCGGATCGTTGCCGAAGTTATATTTCAAACTTATACCGGCAATAAGCGATGCAACAAAGGATGTAATAGCGAAAACAATGAGTGGATTGTAATGACGTTTGGAAAATTCTTGTCGCACAAACATGGCAACGGCGGAAGCGATAAAGGTGAGCGCGCAAATTGCCATATCACCGCCAGAAAGGTGGGCAAAAGAGGCACAGGATAAACCAATCATCAATATCACCAAATAGCGGTTATATTTTAGTGGTTTTAACTTATCCAGTTTTGTTTGTGCCATGGATAAATCATACACCCGACGTTCTACGGCAATCACAATACGTTGAACATCCGTAACAATTTGCATATTAATGCCTTTATCAACATTCTTGCGCACGGTGGTAATACAATGTTGCTTGGACAACGTAGTGAGTAATACAGCATTTGCCGTTAAAGCACACTCCACGCTTTCTAAGCCTAAAGCAAGACCTAATCGTTGAGCCATTTGCACGACTACGGCACTTTCAGCACCATGCTGTAACAATAATAATGCGGTTTGTACACAAATTCTGGTGACTGCACGTTGGTATTCTTGATCCATATTTCTACGCTCTCATCAAAATAAAGGGGCAGTAAATAACAACTAAAAAATCCCATTTAAATAAAATGCCGTAATGAGAAAAAGTGATCTGCTCCCAAAAGTTGGACAAATTAAACCTAAGTGAAATATTGAGTTCTGCATTACGTACAGGATTTTTAACCCGATGCTAATGCGTTCCTTTTTATCATAACGAATATCCTCATCTATAGCCCGTCTTAATTCATCTATTTTCCCAAATCAGACAAGCCTAAAAAAACTCCCCTCCTATCACCGAACTAAAAGCAATAGCCGATTTATGCAATCTGTAATCGCCATATCCTTAACGACAGAACAAATACTCTAGCTCCAATTGCAACCCAATAAGCTTAAAGCCACCAATAAACACCCATCCATTTTCCGAAGTTTTATCCAAAACATCACCTAACCCATTGATTTTATTAAGGGTGTTTAAAAATCGTTTTTGAGGCTTTCGCTAAGCAATAAAAAGTGCGGTCAATTTTAAGAGGTTTAAAAACTCTTTAAAAATTGACCGAACTTTCAAACATTAAATTCTACGAATACTTTTTCATTAATTCATAAATTGGTTTTAATTGAGGCTCATTAGCTGTAGGTTTATAACTTTCAAGAATGGTTTCATCCTCATTTACTAAGTAATGCACATTTGCCCCCTTTTGAAGCATAAGCTCTAAAACATCTAATCTCTCTGGGATATATCCAATCATAGATAAAGGGATTAAACCATCTTGGTTCGGTAAATTAGGATTTGCTCCTGCTTTGAGCAACGCTATCGCCGCCTCAGCATTTTTACTTCGTAATGCATAATGCAAAGGAGTCATTCCGTATATATCTTGAGCATTAATATCTATACCCTTATTAATTAGATAATTAATAACATCAGAGGATGGTTTATTTGACTCAAATCCTAATAAGGCTTTATGCAACCAATTCCAATGCTCTACAGGAGTTACTTCCATGATATTCCTTTCCTTATTTTGAAAAAGCTCTTCCAATAAAGTTAAATCACCAGAATCCATTGCACCTAAAATTTTTATGCCCATCTCTAACTTATTATTCATTTATTTTCCTCTTTCAAAGTTTTTCATATCACGAACAATTCGTTCAATATCATCTTTACCAGGCATCTCATTTCTATGACTTCGATTTTCAGACATATTTTCTAATACCATCAACATAGGTATGGGCGACTTTAATGAAGTAAGTATGATCATTTTCAAATTTAGCAATTAAAAACCATAAATCACTCTAAAATTAATAGCATCCTAAATCCCAATAAACTATATCTAAACCCAATTGATAATCTATCCATTATTTAAAAAATGCTTATTTTCAACAATCTCTTTTATAAGATAGGACACACTCTCCTCATCCTGTCTATCAAACTCATAAATAAAATCACGCAAATAATCACTTAATGGATAATTATACTTATATAACAATACAGATAAACCATTTTGAATCCTGAACAATTTATAAATATTATCTACAGAGGAATCATATGCTTTTATTTCACTTACTATTTTTTTAATCTCAGTTTCATAATCATGTAAAATTCTGTCTATCTGGTTTCTTGAGCTTATAAAAACCTCTAGTTGTTCAATTAGAACTGAATATCTAACACTCATATTGTTTTCCTTTAACCGATTGAATATGAAAATTTCTTTTTTCTAATATTATCAATCATTTATAACCCATTATTCTCATAATGATAAAATTATTCCCCCTCTTTCATCTAATGTGATTTTAGGATTACCACTAATAATCTCTCTAGCTTGAATAAATGGTGATTTCGACCATTAGCCAAAAGTTTATAATATTAATTACCCGATGCTTTCACCCCATCAGAATAATAATATACATTAATTTTCACTACAGCTTTTCGAGCAAAGAGCTTTTTATTTATATTATTAATAATCTGCATTATCTGCTCATTGTTACTCCGCTCTGAGTTTTACTGCGAAAAGTTCCTGTCGTAGGGATTGATGATATTCATCAAGCTCCTGATTATGAGCTTTTACTAAGCTTATTAGTTTCCTTGACAACACGCATTTCACAATCAGAATCGCCTTTACAAGCTTTATATTTTCTTTCTACTTCAACTAAATAAAATGCTTTTAAATAATTATTCTCCACCACATTACATAATCGATTGTAGGGACAGGTTTTATACCTGTCCTTTGCCTGACATGATGCCTTAGCTACCGGCAAATAAACTTAAAGCACTTTAGAAACGCCCTGCCATTTTCAAGAGTTTTTCTAAAAATATCACCTAACCAATTGATTTTATTAAGGGTATTTAAAAATTAGTTTTTGAGACTTTACGCACCGATCAATTACTCAATTTCACAATCACACTCATCTCCTTTAAAGCATTCGCCAAGCAATAAAAGTGCGATCAATTTTTAAAACTTACTAAAAACTAACCGCACTTTTAGAGTATAAAGTTTAACTATTTTATTTTTTCTTCTTTGCTTTTACTCGTTCTTCCCAGATTTCTCTAGGAATCCCATATTCCTTTAGCTCATTTTCTTCAAGATCACTAACTCCTCGAAGATAGAGCATTGGCCAACTATCTTCATCTGGAACATAGGCAAATTTAATATTAAATTCCATATTATCAAATAGGGAAAACTTATATTGGGTCCATTCTTGAGATAAGGTTGATCTCAATTGTTTCATTAAATTTATAATTTCACCTTCAATTTCATCAGGTCTTTGACCTAATGGGAAGTAATGAATATCGCCGTTCGCAACAACCCATTCAGCTCCACCAGAATAATGTTCAGGATAAATAGAACCAATAAAATCAATCCTTACGGCTTCTTCAGGCATTATTGACCACAATAACTCTCCTATTTTCTGATAAATTTCTTGCTCTTTCATTTTTAATTTCCTGTATGCATGTTTTTATGATTATTTAATAGCTTATTATCAATATAATAAAATTATTTAAATAACCCCTTATTCTAAACATATATTTATATAAAGAGAATCAACTAAATAAAAATATATGCATTCTGTTATATTTATTTTATCAGAAACAGTACTAACACCTAACTCATCAATAACAATCCCCATTTCATCAGAATCATATTTTATATTTAAATTAGATAAAATTTTCTCAAGAAAATCCTTTCTCTTACCTAAAAAATCAATACCTAGGATAAATACCAAACTAGGTTTAAAAATTTCAATTTCTTGCAATAAGTTATGTTCATCATAAAAACAATGAACGCCCAATTTATTGAAATTATCTGCAGTATTTGATGAAAATTGGCTTTTTCTAAACTCTACATAATCAGAGGCTAAAACAGTTCTTACATGTTCTCTTGATTGTTTAAAAAAAAGACATTTTTCTCCTTTTTCTTTTGATAAAGAAAATTTCATACTTATTCCCTCTTGTCCTTAAATTGGTTAGGAGCTAGTTTTTTAGAATATTCTAGCATTTCCTCTATAGCCTTATCATATTTACTACTAAATTTTTGTCTTATATCCATTACATCCATATTAATAGCCTCTTCTAATTTATCTTAATTTTAAAGTTCTTTTGGTTTATCACTATATGCTTGAGCCTCTCTACTTCTACCGTAACTAGCTGTCAATCTATGATCCTCTGGGGCCATTTTAATCGTTGATTCAAATTCATCACTTACAAGAGAATTTTTATAACAATCTTTTACAGGACAGTGATAAGAATCTAAGTCATTATTTTTCGGTTTTTTAGTATCTGTAGGGACAGGTTTTATACCTGTCCTCTGCCTGACATGATGCCTTAGCTACCGGCAAATAAACTTAAAGCACTTTAGAAACGCCCTGCCATTTTCAAGAGTTTTTCCCAAAACACCACCTAACCCATTGATTTTATTAAGGGTGTTTAAAAATCGTTTTGAGGTGTTTATCAAGCAATAAAAAGTGCGATCAATTTTAAGAGGTTTTAAAATCTCTTTGAAAATTGACCGCACTTTATTATATTTTATCATTTCAAATTTGCGGGAAAGTTCGCGAAGCCTTATTTAAAACGCGCGATTTAAGTTCATTGTCAGGCGAAGTTCACGAAGATGGAATGTGGATTAACTTTACCCTACGCCCAACTAATTTCCGTAAGAACAACCACAAACAACGCCAACAAGCGGACGAAAAAGGACGGAAATTTCCCAAATTTAGACCAACTAAACGTTGTTTGTTCGTCATGACACAACGAGCTGCAAACGATAGCAATATATGGGGAGCAAACCGTACCATTGTCGCAATGGATTACACCGAAAATACCGATACAGTTTTTGCATTGAACCAACGTCTTGTAAAAGCAGGTAGTGATATTATGTGTGATGAAAACCCTGCCTACAACAATCTTAATTTTCATTACAACCGTTGATCGGTGAATCATCAAGAGGCTTATAGTGCGAAAGGTGTAAATAATAACCTTGCGGAATCTTTTAATGCCAGAATGCGTGATTTAATGCGTGGCACACATCATAAAACCGATAATAAATATGCCTTACATTATGCTAATCAAGCTGCATTCTTTCAGATAACCACCGTAAATCAAATGGGGAACTCTTTAAAGATGTCCTCAAACGTTGCTTATGGGTGTTGCCGCTCAAAGAGTGGAGCGGTTACTGGCAAGGAAATCATCGTGAAGGTGAGCTTCTCGGTATGAAAGCCTTTGCACCTAACGAAATTTCATCACACTACTTTAAGCGACTTGAAGAACAAACTGCATACGATGAAATTCTGATGGCAGCATAGAATCGTATAGACGCTAATAGACTTAGATAGAATTATATAGAAAGAAATAACTTACCTGAATAAAGGTTGAGAGGATTAGCTACGCCTTGAATTTGAAAAAATGGAAAATTGATGTGAAAAATTGCTAGATTGAAGTTAGAATTTGAGGTGAAAGAAATGCCTTTCACGATTTTCATTCGAAAAGGCATTTAAATTTATGCGGTAAATTAGTCAATTTACGGACTTTGTGCAACTGCTACATAATACCGCTTATTTTCTTTAATGCCTTTATCACTTCATCCTTGCTTAATACTTTCCCCATTGAAACAACTTTATTATCAACAACCAGAGCTGGTGTGCTCATAACTCCCATTGCTGCAATTTGACCAAAATCAGTAACATGATCAATTTCATCCGTCATGCCAAGTTCGCTAAGTGCTTCTTTCACATTCTTCTCCAATGCATTGCATTTACCACAACCGCTACCAAGAACTTTGACACTTGCTCCTGATGAAAGAGTTTCCTTCACTGCCTCAACACTTTCTTCATTACAAGTTCCTCCACATGTGCAGTTAGATTGTTCCTTAACCATTTCCTTTTCTTCTTTTTTCTTTCTAAATAAGATCATAATTTCAATCTCCTTTTTTTCTTATATTTTTCTAAACTAATAGATGCTGAATTATATTAAAGAAATAGCCTACAATAACAATTCCAACAGCACATATTACAATAAAAATCCAAATTAACTTCGGTTTTACCGCTTTTCTAAGCATAATTATTGACGGTAAGGAAAGTGTAGTTACCCCCATCATAAAGCTTAAAATTGTTCCAAGCTGTGCACCTTTTGCAAGTAGTGCCTCTGCTACTGGTATCGTACCAAAAATATCTGCATACATAGGAATACCAACCAGCGTTGCCAGAATAACACCAAATGGATTATTACTGCCAAGAATCTTTTCTACCCAACTCTGTGGAATCCAATTGTGAATAACAGCTCCTATTCCAACGCCAATCAAAATATAGGGAAATACTTTCTTAAACGTGTCTATAACTTGTTGTTTTGCCAAAGAAATCCTTTCTTTTTGTGTCGGTTCATCCATATCGATATCGACTGCATTCGCTTTTTGAACAAACTCTTCCACTTCATTTTCTAAACCCAGTTTTTCAATAATCGCTCCACCTATCACCGCAATAACAAGCCCTACAATCACATATATGATAGCAACCTTAGAACCAAAGATGCTCATCAGTAAAACAAGGCTCCCTAAGTCTACCATTGGCGATGAAATCAAAAAGGAAAATGTCACACCTAATGGAAGCCCCGCACTGGTAAATCCGATAAAAAGTGGAACAGACGAGCAGGAACAAAATGGTGTCACTGTGCCAAGCAATGCCGCAATACAGTTTGCCCATATTCCATGAAAACGCCCCATAAGCTTCTTGCTTCGCTCTGGTGGAAAGTAGCTTTGAATATATGAAATTATAAAAATCAAGATGCAAAGTAGTATCGTAATCTTCAAAACATCATATAGGAAAAACTGTACACTTCCCCCCATTCTGCCTGAAGTATCAACTCCCGCTTTCTCTAATAGATTTCCAATTAGTGTATTCATCCACTTCATTCCCAGAATCTGGTTTTGAATAAAATCCCAAATCATCATTGACTGCCCCCGCTTTCTTCTTTGTAGCAAGATAATCCTTCAACAAAAGTTTTAAAAGTATTCAAGGTCTCACAATTCAAGGAATAATGATGCCATCTACCTTCTTTCCAGTAATTCACCAAACCACATTCATTTAAAATTTTCATATGATGAGATAGTGTTGGCTGTGTAATTTCAAATGCCTCCAATAGTTTACAACCGCATTTTTCCCCATCGGAGAGCATTTGGATAATCTGCAATCTGTTACTATCTCCCAGAGCTTTACAAATTAATGCTACGTCTATTGTATTCATATCTTCTCCATTACATAGATAACTATCTATGTTTGGTTTTATACACTATACATAGACTGATGTCAATGTGTAGTGGTGCACTACAATTAGTAGAATTCTGTAAAATACAGTTATAAAAAACAATGCCCTTATCGAAATAAGGGCATTTTTGTGCAATTTTGTTTAAATTTTGGTCTTTGTGCAACTGGTACATAATACCGAGAGGTTTTAAAACTCTTTGAAAATTGACCGCGCTTTACACTTAGATATTTCAAATTATATATCGCACAGATATTTCATAAATTAGTATTGGAGTGGAACTAAAGGTTCACTTACGAATAAACAAAAACATAAAATATTCGAGGTTCTTTCCAACTTTGCTAGTTATGAAATTTCATCTTTTAAAATATCATCCATACAAGACTGAATATCATAGATAAATTGTGTTTTTGCTTCTCCTTTCTCATTGAGCGTTAAAATAAACTTTCGCCAATCACCACCAGTATGGTTTTGCATTTCATCGTGCAATTGCTGACATAAATTCACGATTCTATCTTCATCCTGTTCAGCTAATGTTAGATATACAACTTTTCCCTGAAACATAGTCCCTAGTTTTGTCCCAACCCAATCCTCCTCAGGATTAAATTTATATTCATATTCTAATGAATCAAACTTTTCAGGTGCTGAAAAAAATATTGAACAGATTTCATTTAACAAATCAAATTGCTTTTGCATTTATTTACCTCCACCATACTGGTTTTTAAATACATTAACATATCTATACTTACTACCTCCAAACTAATTTCTAAACTCCTATTCACTCAATACTCGATTATTTATCTCTTTTTTAGCAAAATCTAGCATATAGGCTATTAATTCTCTATATTTGTTATCAGGATGTATTTCTAGAAATCTTTCACAAGCTTTTTCTGTATATTTTAGATTTTCCTGTTCTGTTACAATAGCTATCCAATCAGGATCATCAAATCCATCTTGAAAATAAACTCCTTCAAAATGATCTCTTGGATCGGGGCTATTCATATCTGGATGATACCAATAACAACCATCTTGTGCATAACCATCCTTATCCACTAGCACTAAATAAACTGCATATAAGAAAACACCATAATCATATAAAACAGAGAAACATTGCTTTACTGTTTTTTCAGGATTATCTTCATCAAAATTTACTTTATAAAAAAACTATATGATTTAGATCTGATTGGTATATAAGAAAAATCATCTTGGGTGAACATTTTGAACCTCTCCTTTTTTATTTAAATATATTTTATATTCAATTCCATTATATTCTCTAACATCAAAAGCCCCCATAGACTTTTTATATCTTCCTGATGCTATTCTTTACCCAAATCTTAATATATTATTAATTTACCTATCAAAATAGACATAAATTTTGACTTTTATTTCATCTTTGATGGTTCCCAATTATTTAAAATATCATAAATAAACTCTACATATTCTTTTTCAGGATGTAATTCTAAAAAATATTTGCATGCCTTTTTAAAATACATAAAACAGATTTCTTCAGATACATGAATCTGGTATCTAGGATCACATAGGCCTCCAATCTCAAACCTTACCCCTTCAAAGTGATCTTCTGGAAATGGGCTATTCATATCAGGGTAATAGCAAGCAGCTCCCTCCTCACAGAATCCATCCTTTTCTACCAGAACAGAATAAATAGCTTTTAAAAAATCTCCCTCATAATATACATTGTCAATATACCCACTTATAGTAAGTTCTATTTTATCATTTTCATGCACAACTTCTTTAAGAATAGGTGTATAGAAAGCTCCTATAGGAATGTACTTAGGAATGGTGTTATTTAGGGTGAACATTAGTTACTCCTTTAGTATCTTTATCAAGATAATAACGAAATTTATTCCCATTAATTTACTAGAAATCAGCATCTATGAGGTGGAATTTAGGGCTAATCTCCCTTAGCCCTAAATATTAACCAACATAACTAAACCATAAAATTAAATCATAGGATTTAATTTATTAATATTTTATAAAAATCATCATTCACCATACTTATCTTTAATATTTTTATATATCTCCTCAAAAACATTATTAACTTCTTCATCTCCGCTATGATAAAGTTCCCAATCAAAATCATTTAATTCCATCGGCTGAATGTTTATATATAACCCATCATTTTCAATTCTTTTATCCCAATTCAATATATCATTTGAATTTATCACATTAAATTGAGATAACTCCTCCAAAACAGGAGTTAAATCTGATGGCCTCCTTATTAACACATAAATCTTATTTAAATATAAATTAATAAATAATCCAAAACCAAAATATAATTCACCAACTTTGAATTCAAAATCTGTTTTTTTAGATTCCAACATCATATCTTATTTTCCGATAAGTCGATCATTTTAACTAAATCGTCTTCGCTTAAAGTATTCTATTTTTCATCACTATTTCTAAATGATGAAATTAATTGTTAGACAGAAACCCAACCTTCTGAATCCAGTTCTAATTCATATTCCCATGGGGCATGACGAAGCGCATAGGAAACTTCTTTACTTAAATTTAAATAGTCCATTTTAACCTTCCTTAACAGCTTTTATTTCTTCTGACAACCATTCACCAAAAGAGTCTTTTTCATAAGGTGGATCATTAGTTCCTAAATCATATACGTATACCCTAGGATTCCCTGAATAATCAGTTAGGTCAAAGCAAGCTGCTAAATCATCATTTCTAGCAAAAGAAATTAAATTCGGAACACCAGTTATTTCTTCTAAAATAGCTGAATGTTGAATAATACTGTCTCTATGATTCTCAAACCACCAAGGAAAATATTCTAATTCATTTATCTTTTCCATATTACTCGATAAATCAATATAAGACTGAGGAAATTTAAAATTTTCAGGTAATTGTTCTTTAGGATATAAATTAAATTTAGTTTGCATAATTGCTTCCCCCAACGGTGGTGCGCATCTTCTAACGTATTCCTAAAACATCAATTTCATTTAATGATGATTTATACTATTTTCATTAACAACTTCATTTTTTTATTTTCAGATAGATACAAGTATGTGCCAGGATATGCTCTCTATCTAGGTGGGGATATCTGGGTAAATATCATTATACTACTTGCTATTCTTCAATCTCCCTATTATTTAAAATCAAACTTAAATCATAAAGAAAATCCTCTTTTTCATCTTCTTCTAAAACAGAAACTAGCTCATCAAGGTTATTATTCAATAAAATCTCTTGTATTTCATTAAAAACTATCTGATGACTCAATATATGCCTTGCTCCATTAGTTATAATAAAAATTACATTTAGCATTAACTTCTCAATTAGCAAATCAAAATGCCCATCAAAACTATCTAAAGCACCTCCCCATTCATTAAATTCTCCATGCCAACTCTTTACTTTCCCTTCAGTAAATTTACGTTGACACCAAATGTAAGCATCCTCAAAAAACCATTGTTTTAAAGTTTCATAATTAACTCGTTTTGCCATTATTTTTCTCCATTATGTTTATTGCTTTTCCGTTATTGTCAAAAACATTTACCTTTATATTTGGATAGCATTTGATAAATTGGTCTACTGCACCTAGACAACTTAAGCAAGCTGGACGCTCAGTAAATATTGTGACCTGACCTTTTGCTTGTCTATTAGAACCTAATTGATCAGCTAAATTAGATAAAATCTTATACTCAAAATCAACTGAGATTTTCAAGGATGGATTTAAAACTAGGGGAAATAGTATGGATCTGCTGTTACATACTATGGATAATACATCATCTCCGAGTAATTTAGTTTCTACTTCTATATCTCAAGGTGTTGCAATTAATTTTGGTATGCGAAACGGATATGTGTATGCAATTAAGCCTGTTGGAGGTATTGATATAAATAAAAAACTAGGAAGTTTAAGTCCATATCCTAGTAAGCAGGAGATTGCAATACCATATGGCATAAAACCTGTAAATATATTAGGCGTTACTCCAGTAGATAGTAATGGTAAACTTGGTAATTATAGTATTCTAAATAGATAGTAGGCGATATTAGTTATGACTGCACTTTTTAAAAAGGATCTGACATTAAAAATGTCTATTGATAACAGAATTATTAATAATATTGATGTAAAGCTAGAAGAACTACCAAATCATAAGTGTAAGTTTGTAATAAAACTAGATAGTGAAGTTGAAATAGTTAAAGATAATTTTTTTGAGTGTTTATCTTTGTTTAAACTTAATTATCCTAATGTTATTTTGTTTTGCAAAGGATATAAACTTAATGTATATCCATCTAGAATGTGTCTTCAAATGGGAATGGGACTTAAGGCATATGAAATGCATTTAGGTAAGCAATCAACCTTTAATAATCTGGTTGATATATTTGATTATGAAGAACATAATTTAGTTAACTCAGTAGAGTTGCAGCGAGAATATTATTTAAAGTGGATTAGTTCTCTTACCTCTAGTCATTGAGTTGTAGAATATAATTTCAGTGCTATATAGCAATATCAATATAGAAACCGAAACACTGGAAAATTGACCGCACTTTATATCTAGATATTTTAAATTATATACCTTTTCAGATAGCTAAAAATTTAAAAGCCACTAAAAACCTAACGTTAGAAAACTTAATATCTTGAATATATTACTGAAATACATATCCATTAAAATTCAATGATCTATTTTTTCCCTACCTAAGATTCCTAATATAACAATAAAAAGTATATATAAATAAAATTTTTTTATAAAAGAGAAGAAATCCTGTACTCCTCCATATTCTATATATTCAAATAAATAAAAAATCGATGTAGCTAAAAAAGAAACCATGGCTACTTTTGTTAGTGTAATAATAAATTTAATTATTATCCTTTAGAAATAGACATAAATGCAGAATCTTAAGCTACCTTTGTAAGCCACTCAATTGTTCAAAATACAATTAACCAGAATATAAGATATAGAAGCAATAACTTAATTTTATTACTCACCCAAGATATATTTCTTATATCCTATTCATTGCAAATAATAATGTAGATCTCCCAATCGAGAATACAAATACAATATTAAATTTATGTATTTTACACCTCTTACCTCTCAGTCTCTGAGATACTTATTATAATCTACCGCATATATTAATAAAAATAATATAAATAGAGAACCCCATATTTTTAAACTAAAAAACAAATGCTCCTTACTTACAAAAAAACCACTCTGATCAACATTTCCTGTAATATAGTATGCATTTATATAAAAAATAATTTGTAAAATTACAGTCATCAAAAAAGATCTCTTTAAAATAAGTAATAAATATCTCATACCTATTTCTTCCTTTCTTTTGCTTCTAATTTATCATTCACTTGGTTAATAATCTCACCCGTGACAATCCCTAAGAATGGGGATATAGGTTTTAACACTGGAGGAGATAGTTTTTCCATAGTATAACCTCCCGAAGTACTTTCAGCATATTTTACTTGCTCATTAAAATGAGACTTACCATCAGATATTGTTGATACTGCAGTATCAACAGAACCAATTAAAACTGAAGTACCTAAAGGAGCGTTTAATAGATATGGAGCAAGTAACCCTGTTCTTATAGTTTTATTTGCATCAATATAACCTGTTGCAGCATATTGAGTTATTGCACTAGCCGTAGCCCCCATCGCCACTCCTTGTGCATATTGCTTATATGTTATTTCTGTTAAAGGTTTCAAACCATGCTCAATTCCCTGGACAGCTGTTTGAACTACTTTAGCCTGTGTAGGATTATAAGAATAATAAATCCCTTGACTCACTAATTCCCGGGTTCTTTCAATACCTTCTCGTGCCGCCACTTTAGATATATTGATCCCTTTCTCCACAGCATCCGCATACGCAAGCTGTCCGTTGATATAGGCATTTGCTGCTTTTGTTGAAGCGGTACTGTAGGCTTTAATCCCTTTATCGACCAAATTAACATAGCTTAATTGTCCATTAATGTAAGCTTTTGTTGCCAAATCTTCACTAAGGCGTAACGCTTGCTCCCCTTTACTAACTAGAGTAAGAGCCTTGCCTCCAACTGTTGCTGTAGCTTCCTCCACAAGGGCAACACCTCTTACAACACCAGTTACACCACCTAAAGCAAGCAATGAGCCTGCCTCCAGCCCATCCTTAACTGAATAAGCTATTTTCCCATTCGCTGAATTTTTATAATTCTCAAGAGCATCAAGTTCCTTCTTGATAGTATTATACATCTCTTCATCACGAGAATGTTTTTCAGAGCGCCACCCTAGCCAGTTCTTGCTCTCTTCTGGCAAGGTATTCACTGCTTGCGATCTTTGTGCATCCGTACCTGCAAAAGGGAAATGACCATAATCTCGTTTTGGTACAGGATCGTTTATTAAATATTCTGATTCAAAACGATTTTTAGCATTAACTGGTGATGTTGATGACGCCAATTTATAACCAGATGCTGTATTTCCCGTAACGGTTTCTATGTAATAGCGCTCTACATAGCTTAAAAATTCCTTTCTTTCATCGCTATTTAAGGAATTTGGATCTTTTCTAAATTTATCCAAGAGAACGTCACTACGCTGATCTGATTG
>OKGA01000132.1_pt1 | contig 32933 bp, 28 predicted proteins | sample 1611451 | NCBI WGS metagenome assembly OKGA01 (sample SAMN04436745, study PRJEB24849) | human gut metagenome | biome: human gut; feature: NICU; material: stool | host: Homo sapiens | place: USA: Saint Louis, MO | collected 2010-12-22
ACATATGTCTAAAGAAAAACCAAGTTTGAGTTAAAACTTGGTTATCTTTTATATAAAACTTCCCCATAATATAGCTAAAATAATTGCTGGCAACATATTGATAACTTTAATATTTAGGTTAAAGAGTAAATTAACACCGACACAGAATATAAGCATATTTCCTACTAAGTTAAGGTAATCTAAAGATGATGGATTAAGTAGGCTCCCCATGAAAAAAGCAACAATCGTAAGGCTACCTTGTAGTAAAGCGACAGGAAGTGCAGAAAATAGAGCTCCTTTCCCTAAAGACACTGTCATAATTGCAATAATAATCATGTCTAACATTCCCTTAGCAAATAAAATCGAATGATCTGCTGCTATACCATCTTGAATGCTACCAACAACGGCCATTGCTCCAATACAAACGGTACAAGTTGAGGTGACGAATGCCTCCACAAATTTAATATCGTTACCACTTCCTGTTTTTTGCTTAAGATAGTTCCCAAATTTATCAATATACGAATCTAGTGATAGCAACTCTCCAAGTACCGTACCTAGAGCAAGAGTAATAATCATCATATTTGTATGATTAGAGATGAGATGTGACTTTTCGACTAACATCATTTTCTCCAAAACACCTGATATCGAAATAAATAAAACTGCAACTCCCATGGCTTGCATAAGGCTCTTTTGAAGTGATTCTTTCAAAAAATTTTTCAAAAATAAACCTACAAAGCCTCCAACTATAATAAGAATAACATTGATAACTGTTCCTAAACCAACCATATTTCTCCTATATACACAAAGGAACAGAACGATGTTCTGCCCTTTGTCTGTTTTATTTACTAACTAAATGAGAGGTGTTTCTTATAAATTTTCTGCAACTGCTGCTAGCAACTCTGCAATTTTACTTGCATCGCTACCACCTGCCATAGCCATGTCTGGTTTACCACCACCACGACCTGATACAATTGGTGCCAATCCTTTGATCATGTTACCAGCGTGGACATCTTTAGTTTTGCTTGCAACAAGGACATTAACCTTCTCACCAATAGCTGCTACGAGAACAAGCACATCAGAGTAGTCTTTTTGTTTCCAGTTATCAGCAAATGTACGAAGTGCACCTGCGTCTGCAACATCAACTTGACTAGCAATGAAGCGCACGCCCTTAGCTTCTTGAATATCTTTAAAAACATCACCAGCTGCTGCAGCTGCTGCTTTTTCTTTAAGCTCTACATTTTCTTTTTGAAGATCACGAAGTGAGTCGCTAAGAGCTTGTACTTTAGCTGCTGCATCTTTCAATTGCGGAGCTTTTACAGTAGCAGCGATCTCTTTTAGTGCATCCTCTTGGTTACGATAAGCTTCAAAAGCTTGTCTACCAGTAACTGCAATAATACGACGAGTGCCTGAACCAATACCTTCTTCTTTGACAATCTTAAAGAGACCGATTTCTGAAGAATTATTTAAGTGAGTTCCACCGCAAAGTTCAACAGAATAATTACCAATTTGAACCACACGAACCACTTTACCATATTTCTCACCAAAAAGTGCCATTGCTCCCATCTCTTTTGCGGTTTCAACGTCAGTTTCAGTCGTTGTGATTGTAAGAGCGTTCCAAATTTGCTCATTAACTTCTTGTTCAATGTGACGAAGTTCCTCATTGCTTACTGCTTCAAAGTGAGTAAAATCAAAGCGCAAGAATTCTTCTTCGTTCAATGAACCAGCCTGAGTTGCGTGTTCACCGATAACATTGTGAAGGGCTGCATGGAGCAAGTGAGTTGCTGTGTGGTTTTTCTCAACAGCCAAACGACGCTCTTTGTTGATTTCAAGTGTGTAGTTTGTTCCAACTGAAAGTGATGCCAAAACGTTTACAGTGTGTAGAGGTTGACCATTTGGTGCTTTTTGGACATCAACAACCTCAGCAACTGTGTCACCCTTATCATTTTTGATTCTACCTGTGTCAGCAACCTGTCCACCCATTTCAGCATAGAATGGTGTTTGAGCAAAGACAAGAAGGGCTTGGCCTTCTGAAACAGCTTCAGTACGTTCATTATCAGCAATGATAACTGAAAGACTTGATTCAAGACTATATGTGTCGTATTCGAAGCGTGATTCTTCAACGATACCAGCTAGAGTTTCATTTTGCATACCCATTGAGCCACCCTTAACAACAGCTGCACGCGCACGGTCTTGTTGTTCTTTCATGGCTGACTTAAAGCCTTCGTGGTCAATCTTGTAGCCTGCATCTTCTGCCAATTCCTCTGTCAATTCGACTGGGAATCCATAAGTATCATAAAGTTTGAAGATATCTTTACCTTCAAGTGTATCTTTACCTTCAGCTTTAAGCTGCGCAAGCAATGAATCCAAGTGACCGCTACCTGCATCGATAGTACGAGCAAATGTTTCTTCCTCACGTTTAACGATTTTCTCGATAAAATCACGTTTTTCAAGCACTTCTGGGTAGTAGCTTTCCATGATTTGTCCAACAGTCGGAACCAATTTGTAAAGGAAAGTTTCGTTGATGCCAAGACGGCGACCGTGCATAACCGCACGACGAAGAAGACGACGAAGAACGTAACCACGACCTTCATTTCCAGGAAGCGCACCATCACCGATAGCAAATGAAAGCGCACGGATGTGGTCAGCGATAACCTTGAAACTCATGTTGTCGCCATCTGGATCGTAAGTTTTACCTGACAATTTCTCTACTTCACGGATGATAGGCATGAAAAGGTCAGTTTCAAAGTTTGTTTTTGCCCCTTGCATAACAGCTGCAAGACGTTCAAGACCAGCACCCGTATCAATGTTTTTGTTTGGCAATTCTTTGTATTCTGAACGTGGTACGGCTGGGTCAGCATTGAATTGTGAGAGAACGATGTTCCAGATTTCGATGTAACGATCGTTTTCGATATCTTCAGCCAAAAGACGAAGTCCGATATTGTCTGGATCAAAATCTTCACCACGGTCGAAGAAAATCTCAGTATCTGGACCTGAAGGACCAGCACCGATTTCCCAGAAGTTATCCTCGATTGGCACCAAGTGACTTGGTTCAACGCCACAAGCAATCCAACGGTTATATGAATCCTTGTCATCTGGGTAATAAGTCATGTAGAGCTTGTCTTTAGGGAAGTCAAACCATTCAGGACTTGTCAAGAGTTCAAATCCCCACTCAATAGCTTCATCACGGAAATAGTCTCCAATTGAGAAGTTACCAAGCATTTCAAACATAGTATGGTGACGTGCTGTTTTACCAACATTTTCAATATCATTAGTACGAATTGATTTTTGTGCATTGGTAATACGTGGATTTTCTGGAATCACTGAACCATCAAAATATTTTTTCAAGGTTGCAACACCTGAGTTGATCCAAAGAAGCGTTGGGTCATTAACAGGAACCAAGTTAGCTGAAGGCTCAACGGAATGTCCTTTGGATTTCCAGAAATCCAACCACATTTGGCGGATTTGTGCAGACGATAATTCTTTCATTATTCTCTCCTAAAATTAGTTTGATGCATTTTTTTCTAACTCTTTGACATAGTCGATCGCTATGACAAGCGAAATTGTCAAATCGTTGTAAGTTTCATTGTAAACTTCTACCTGATAAGTTGAAGTCATACGAAACCACTGTTGAGATATGTTTGCTATAACTTGATTGTCTTTTAAGAGTTGGAAATCCATATCCCAAAAATTTCCCTTAACTTCCATATCAAGGTCTTCAATGGTGTAATGAGGTTTCAAAAATGAGAAATCTTTCTTAATCGTGAAATGATTCCCATTGGCTAATGTCACATTAAACTTTGGTAAAAAACTTAAAACCTTCTTCTCAATCTGACTAATCAGATGCCCCTCTTCGTCAAAGACTTTAAAAGTCTTAGGTAGAGGGAACAAACTTCCTTCAACGTGATAACAGGGAAGCCCAGTCTGGTCTGTAATAGTAAATTTACCGCCTAGAGAAAACATTTTTTCTTTAATTTGAAAAGTAGCCATATCTCTTCCTCCTCGAAAGTTGACAAATAGCAAAAGACAAGCCCATTACGAAGGGCGAAAACCGCGGTACCACCTTCATTCAATGAACTTGTCATTCTCATTTATTTTTAGTTTTACCCTATTGAGTAGCATCTTTTTCTGATTATCCATGACTCGCAGCAACCGTCACTTTTCTGTATCTAATCGTTGAAATTTCATTCTCAATAGTATTAATTATACAGTCTTTTTAAGACTTGGTCAACTATTTTTTAAGTGATGATGAACCACTTGTTGTAGCATATTGTGATAAGATGCCTGCAAATGCTTTATCTTTAATCTTAACGTTAGCTTTTTCTAAGGCTTTTGAAATCACTTTATTTTGGAAGGATCTATCGCTTGTTTTATCCTTAAGAATAACTTCTTTTAAGCGATTTTTGTAAGATTTCCAATCAGATTTTTTCTCTGTCTTATCAGTTACTTTAATGATGTAGTAACTTGTTTTATAAGTTGTTGAATCAACCGTTGAAACCACATCTGAAACACCATTTTTATCTAGCTTAAAGGCTGCTGACATAACTTCTTTAGGGAGGCTTGTCCCTGCAGAATCAAATTTATACTCAACTTTTTTATCAGTAGCTGTTGTTTTTTCTTTTGCAATCTTTGCAAAATCAGCTCCATCAGCCTTTACATCTTTAAGGACAGATTTAGCTTTATCTTCTGCATCCAATTTGATTACTTGTACAGAAGTTTCAGGAGTATAGTTTTTATATGCTTCTTTATAGTTTGCTTCTGTTAATTCTTTCTTAGCTGCTTCTTTTACAGCATATTCCACAAGCATAGTTGTGCGAATTTGTTGTTTGTAACCTTCTGGAGTCAAACCTGCTTGTGAAAGTGCGCTTGAAAATGAATTACCATAGCCTTTAGCTGTCTTATTATAAGCTTCTGATACTTTTTTATCTGAAACTTTATCACCATACTGTGTATCAAAAACACGTGAGAGGATCAATGTAAGCATTGATTGTTGTGCAGCTTTTGATGTTTTTACTTGATCATAAAAATCAGAGACTGTGATAGTGTCGCCCTTCATTGTAACAACATTTGTTCCATTTGATGTTTTACCTGAGCAGGCAGCTAATGTGGCAACTGACATAAGTGTCAAAAAGCCTGCTGCAAGTTTTGATCTTGTTTTCATGATTTATAACTCCTTTTTGTCATTAACTCCATTATTATATCATAATTTCTTAAAAATGCCTTAATCTTCTAGTACAATATGCTCTGCATTTTTACGAATCATCAATAAACCATCTCCCAAAGGTACCAAAGTAGCAGTTAAATCAGGATGTCGCAAAGTCGAGTCAAATAAACGTTGCAGACCTCGGTAGATAGTTCGCTGACCTCTTCTCACTTCATCGATAGGTTTTGCAATATCTCCACCTTGGAAAATATCATCTAAAACAACTACTCCTCCAACGTCTAAATGTTTTAATACTTGAGGTAAAAAAACGATATATTTAGACTTAGCAGAATCCATAAATACAAAATCGTAAGATTTATCCAATGTTTGTAACACATCCACAGCATCGCCTTCCAAAAGGGTTATCTGATTGTGATTATCATATTTTGCAAAGTTTTCCTTAGCCAAGACAATCATCTCTTCATTACGATCGATCGTTGTTATCTTTGCTTCAGGAGCATTTTCTGCCATCAAAAGGGCCGAAAAACCAATGGCTGTTCCAATTTCTAAAATGTGCTTAGGTTGTAATGTTTGCATCAAAAAACGAAAATAAGTCGCTGTTTCATGAGGTATAATAGGGATATTTTCCTGTTTAGCAAATGCTTCTAACTCTGCTAAACAGCCATTATTTTGTTTTTGGTGCTGACGCATATATTGAACAATTTCTTCTTTAACTACTGGACGGCGCATATTATGATTAGCATTTTTACTGTAAGATTGAACCACTTTTGGCTCCTCTTTTCTATTTTAAATAATAACTTTTTTATTATAGCAAAAAATGTCTAGCTCTGAGAATGATTTAATCCAAACGAGTGAAATCAAGTGATATTATATCCTTGAGACTTGAAATATTATAGTTTTCTTTGGAATTCTCTAACCTTAAGTTTATGGATTTTATACCAGCATTTTGAGCAACCTCCAAATCTAGGGGACGATCTCCTATGTAATAAGTCATTGATTTATCTAAAGAATATCGTTTAACTAAATAATTAATCCCTTGTGGATGTGGTTTTCGCTCGAATCCAGAAACACCAGTTAAAATTTCATCAAAATAATGAGAGATCTGCAAGGTTTCCAACACTGAATGCGTACTTGCTCCTTTATGTGTATACATAAAATTGGGGATATCTTGTTCTTTGGTCCATTCTAAAATCTCTTTTGCATATGGCATTAAATGTATTTTAGAATCTCGACTTTCTTGTTCTTTTGTAAAATATGCTTTCAGTTTTTCATGAGGTATTTGCTCTTCCTCTGAAAGGTTTACCAATAATTGCCCCACTGATTCCTGTAAAATATATTCATGGATTAATTCTTTATCAAATATTAAGCCAAAATGACGATAGGTTTCTTCAAGAGCTTCCATAATTGGTACATACGAATCTATTAATGTCCCATCTAAATCCCAAATAAAAGTAAGCTTTTTCATCCTATTTCCCTTCTTTTTTGACAATAGCAGTTTTGGTCTCATAAAAATCATAGCTTGGGTAGGTATTTCCACCTATTGAGTTTTCCACTAACTAACTTTACCAAAACCACTCTCAAAACAAACTATAAAATAACTGATCACTATCAAAAACCAGTCTAGTTGACTGGTTTTACTTCAATAGCTATATTTTCAACTTAATCATTATGGACGCCTTTTGCTACAAGATTTTCCAGTTCCACTAAACGCTCTTCAAATACTCTAAAAGCTGCATCCAGATAGTCTGCACTAGTCATATCAACACCGGCTTTAGCAATGACGTTTAGAGGGTAATCTGAATTCCCAGCTTTAAGGTAATTTAGGTAGGCCTCTTTATCCTCCGGATTACCGTTTACAATACGCTCTGCTAAATAATTTGCTGCTGCGAAGCCGGTTGCATATTGGAAAACATAATAATTGTAGTAAAAGTGTGGAATTCTTGCCCATTCATATTGAATAAAATGATTATCTTCTTTAGTCAAACCATAATATTTTTCATTAAGCTCAGCGTAAAGGTTGTTTAAGTATTCGCTAGTTAGTACTTGCCCCTCCTGATCAGCTACATGAATGGCATGTTCGAATTCAGCGAACTGTGTTTGTCTAAAAATTGTTCCTTTGAAACCGTCCAAATAATGATTGAGAATTGCAAAGCGATTTTTATCATCTTTAACTTCTTTCAAAAGGGTTTCTGTTAATATATTTTCATTTGTTGTTGATGCAATTTCAGCTAGGAAAATAGAATAATCACCATAAACATAGGGTTGATTTTCACGAGTAAACGTCGAGTGTAGACTATGTCCAGTTTCATGCACCAGCGTATAAAGATTGTCTAAAGTATCTTGCCAGTTAAGAAGCATGAAAGCATTAGTGTCATAAGATCCACCTGAATAAGCGCCTGACCTCTTTCCTTTGTTAACATGGACATCAATCCAACGTTCAGTAAAAGCACGATGAACACGTTCAGAATATACTTCGCCAAAAATAGCCAGAACCTCCTCTGATTTTTTTAGAGCTTCATCATAAGTAAAACTCATATCCATTTGAGAAAGGGGTGTATATACGTCATACATCTTCAAATCATCTAGCCCAAGAACTTTTTGACGCAACTTCATATAACGATGTAAGAGCGGTAAATGATGATTAACTGTCTTAATTAGAGTTTCGTAGACCTCTTCTGGAATAAAATTGGCAGATAGAGCTGATTGGCGTGCTGATTGATAATGATGCACACGAGCTTTAAAATTTTGAGATTTCACATTTGTTTGTAATGTTTTAGCGTAAGTATGCTGGAATTGTTCATATGTGCTATACATAGCTTGATATGCTTCTTTTCGAACCGTCCTATCGCTAGATTCCATAAGGGAAATGAAATTACCATGTGTAAGCTCAACTTCCTCACCTTTTGCATTTTTTACAACTGGGAAGACCATATCTGCATTATCAAGGATTTCAAATGTCTCACCAGCTGCTCCAAAAATCTCACTAGCACCAGCTAACAATTCTTCTTCGTTTTGAGATAAGACATGAGGTTTATTTGCAAATATTTTCTCAAAGAAATGATCATATTTTTGCAAGTCAGGCATTTCTAAAAGGAATGACTGGTAATCAGACTCTGAAAGTTGCAATAGTTCTGGCTCGTAAAACGAAAATGTTTCACTAAATTTTGCATAGAGCGCTGTCGCTTTCGCTTGAAATTCTTGATATTTCGCAACAGTGGTGTCTTGGTCATTTTTCATTGAAGCATAGACATAAACTTTTTCTAAACGGCGAGATAAATCTAGTTCAACCTCCGTGATCTCCAATAAAGATTGGCTTGAGTCCAACAGATGACCTGAAAAACCCTTTGCGTTATCGATGGCTTGAGTAAGCTCTACCACTTCAGTTTCCCATAACTCATCAGTCGCAAAGACAGTAGTTAAATCCCATTGGTATTTTTCTTCAATATGTGAGCGATTGTCTGACATTTTGTATCCTCCAGTTTAATTCTTAGTGACTATTTTATCATAAAATACAGGGGGATAAAGTGTTTGGTCCAAGTTATTCTTATTTTTTTGATAATAATTTGTAAAATTCTGATAAAACGATGTTAGAGAATTTGTTATTTGACAAAAATCAGTATCTACACGTGGTGGCTGTATTTGAGGGAAGAACATCATTAGCTCTTGGGTTAATAGATTCTGACCAGAAAGGTAGGCCTTTTCTTGTTTTCGTAACCAAAATTGATTGCCATAGCGTAACTGCTGACGCACATAATCTCTGATATTTCTGTCTTGTTTAACCTTATAAAAATTTAGATTTTTTGATTGGTATGGCCACTTCAAAAATGCTAGAACGTCTCCACTAAGAGGGCAAGTTTTACTTAAGTAATAGACATGTCCGCGTAAATCTTCGTAAATCAAATATTTTAGCCTCAGTACTTCTAACCTCAAATCTAACTCCCAAATATGAAATCCGATACTTTGAGAAAATTGTAAAAATTGTTTATGTAGATTTGTTAAACGATCCTTTAACCAGAGTTTTTCCCCTAGTAACCATCTCACTTGAAAGTCTGCCTGTAGATATGCTTTTGTTCGCTCCCTGAGTCGCTGCTCTGATAGTCGGCTACACTGAACTTCTAAAGCCAATGTCTCATTCACAAATAAATCTGCAATCTGATTAATTTCTGGCAAATGATGCTCGAGCATAGTTTCATTCTCTCTACTTAAACTCATATATAACTTTGCTTTTAATTGCAAGTGCTCGTTAGACTCATTTTCATGATAAAACTGACAATTTTTTAGACTAATATGTGCAAAGTGTCTTCTCATGATTCGACCTGCTTTTAACCTTACAGCTGAACAACAAGTTGGACAAAAATACTGTCCCTTTCCCGGATGAGACTCGAGTAGATTAATTAAATTTCCTTGTCTGTCTTTAGCAATTAACATTTTTTCTCCTACTTTTACTATTCGAAAAAAGTTATCCTTTCGGATAACTTTTTATTTATTTTTTGACATTAAAACTAGGTAAACAAAGACATTAATTACCATCAGCCCACTTGTTATTAAAAATGGTGTCATAAAAGGTTCCAGATGTAGCTGGCTTGGAAGTTTCGTTAAAATAAGCGGTGTCAAAATAACTCCTATATTACCAGCTGTTAAGGCAAGGCTTGTGATAAAGTTATTATGTTCTTTTGCATAGTTTTTTGAAATATAAAAGAATACAGAAGACATGGTGCCAACAAAACTAGCTCCTATTAAAATACTAGCTACGATAAAAATGATCTGATTATTAGCTAAAGCAAATAGCACATTACCTATTCCCATAGCTAGAATCATGATTAATAGCGTCTTCTCTTGGAATACTTTAACTAATTTTCCAAATATAGATCCAACTAAAATACCACTAAAAGCAAGGAGAGTTAACATATTACTAGAGAAGCTCGTCGCGTAGTGATATTTTGTCACTAGTAAGGTTGGAATTTTGACAGTTGCTCCTATATAAGCAATACCTACTAAGAACGTGATGAACATCAACAAAGCCGCTTTAGTATCAAATGTTGTACTAGCTTTAAGGGTATGTGTTTGATTTTCAACCTCTGGAACATTTTTCCAAAAGAAAAAGAAAACAGGAATAACCAGAAGGTAAACCAAATAAATATAATTCACACCAATAGCTAAAACCAATCCAACAATAAATGTAGTTAAGGCTTTACCGATATTAAGTGATGCTGTTCTAAGACCAATCATACTGGCTCTCTCATCAGCCTCATATAAATCCGTTATGATACTAATTGATAGCGAATTATAGAGACCAATACCAATACCCAAAAGTAGTCGACTAGCCATCGCAAGTGAAAAATTACTTGTAAAAAATGAGATAAACCCAGATATTAAGATTAAACATAAACCAAGTAAGACCGTGTTTTTTTTGCCAAGTTTTGTGACTACAAAATTACTCAAAATAACAAAAATAGTAATCATCATAGCTGGAATAGTAACTAAACTCTCTACTGAAGCTAGTCCAATATGAGGATTTTGAGTATGGTAAAAGGCATACAATTTAGGAATTGCAGGAGCAATTGCTAAGTGAGACATCAAAAAGATAGAAATCGATAAAATAGTCAATTTCAATGAAAGTTTTGAATTCAATGGTTTTCTCCTTTAAAATAATCACTTATAAGTATATGAAGAATACTAAGCAAGGTCAAGTGAGTCGTTTCACTAATCTAAATACCTTTTTAAGATAGCTGCCTCTGAATCTCTCAATCTACGATACTGACCTGGTTTCAAATTCATATCAAGCCTCAAGTCACCAAAAGAAATACGCCTCAAGTATATAACTTTAACGCCATATGCAAGAAACATCTTTTTTACTTGGTGAAATTTCCCTTCTGTGATAGTTATTCTTGCGGTACTTTTGTCATTATTAGCCGTATCAATTGTTAATTCAGCTGGTTTACACTTTGTTCCATCGTCAAATACAACTCCTTCTTCAAAAAAGGTAATAGCATCTCTTTCCAAGAAACCATTTACTTCAACATAATACGTTTTTGCAACGTGGTGTTTTGGATGTAACATTCGGTAACCTAGTGGACCATTATTCGTGATTATTAAAAGCCCTTCCGTATCACGATCTAGACGACCAATCGGATACAATCCCTCCACCCTATCTTTTTCGCTAATTAAGTCTATGACTGTTTTATGTTCTGAATCTCTAACTGCTGAAACAACTCCTGATGGCTTATAAAGAAGGTAATAAGAACTTTCTTTTAGGCAGACTCTCTCTTTTCCTACAAAAATCGATTGTAGACCACTATCTACAATAACATTATCCTTTGTAACAATTTGACCATCTACAGAAACTTGCCTAGAACGAATTAATTTCTTAACCTGATTTCTAGACCCAAATCCTGCCTGACCTAATAATTTATCTAAACGCATACCCTTAGTTTACCATACTGTAAGTTAAACATTTGCTAATTCCTTTTAAAATCTTTATACTACTAATTAGTAATAGAAAAACAAAGGAGATTATCATGGGACTTTTAGTAGATGGCAAATGGGTTGATCAATGGTATGATACTGCATCAACTGGTGGTAAATTCGTCCGAACCGTTACACAATTCCGTCATTGGGTTACTAAAGATGGTTCAGCAGGGCCTAGTGGGGATGCAGGTTTTAAAGCAGAATCTGGACGATATCATCTCTACGTTTCACTAGCCTGCCCTTGGGCATCACGTGTATTAATCATGAGAAAGCTTAAAAATCTAGAATCTCATATCTCTATCTCCATTGTTAACCCTTTAATGTTGGAGAATGGTTGGACTTTTCAAGAATATAAAGGCGTTATTCCTGATATGATTAACCAAAGCCAATACCTTTACCAAATCTATCAAGCAAGTCAAAGTGATTATACAGGACGCGTGACAGTCCCTGTTCTTTGGGATAAAAAATGCCATACAATCGTTAACAATGAATCATCTGAAATTATGCGTATGTTAAATACTGCATTTAATCATATTACTGGAAATACTGACGATTACTATCCCGATTCCTTACAAGGACAAATTGACGAAATGAATAATTTTATTTATCCAAAAATAAATAATGGTGTCTATAAAGCTGGTTTTGCTACTTCTCAGAACGTTTATCAAAAGGAAGTTGAAACCTTATTCACAGCTTTAGATCAGTTAGAAAAACACTTATCTGATAACCATTATCTTGTTGGAGAACAATTTACCGAAGCTGATATTCGCCTTTTCACAACTTTAGTTCGCTTTGACACCGTTTATTATGGTCATTTTAAATGTAATTTAAAAGCGCTACATGATTACCCACATTTATGGCATTATACAAAACGTATTTACAACCTACCTGGAATTGCTGAGACAGTTAATTTTGATCATATCAAAAAACACTATTACGGTAGCCATAAAACCATTAACCCTACTGGTATTATTCCAGCTGGACCTAACTTAGACTGGACAATTTAATAAAGCATAATAAAAAAGTAAGAATGAATTTTTTCTCATTGAGATTCATCCTTACTTTTTTATTATTTACTTTACAACTTTGATGCCGCTGCTTCATCCACAATAATCACAACATCATCATGTTTTTGGAGGATACTTGCTGGCATATCTTCTGTGATAGGTCCTTTAATCATACTTGCAATCGCTTCTGCTTTTTCAATACCATACGCCACTAATACGATTGTTTTTGATTTCATAATAGAGCCTATACCCATTGATAAGGCTTGCTTTGGTACATCATCAATACTATTAAAGAAACGACTATTAGCTTCAATTGTACTTGGAGCTAAATCAACCACATGTGTTGTAATATCAAAAGGTGTACCTGGTTCATTAAAACCAATATGACCGTTACGACCAATTCCAAGGATTTGAAAATCAATTGGATTAGCATTTATGACAGCATCGTATCGTTTTATTTCTTCTTTCAAATCTTTAGCCAAGCCGTTTGGAAGGTTATTTTCCTTGAAAGGTTTAGCATCAAAAAGATGTTTATGCATAAAATAAGAGTAACTTTGATCATTACTTGCGGCAATTCCAACATATTCATCAAGGTTAATAGAAACCATATTTGAAAAATCAAGATTACTTTTTACAATCTCTTCGTAAAAGGTGATTGGGCTACTTCCTGTTGCCAATCCTAAAGTTTGAGCACCAGCTTTCATTTTCTCTTCTAAAAGAGTAAATGCAATTTTTCCCCCCTCAATGTCGTTCTTAACTGTAATAACTCTCATGTTTACTCTCCTTTTATTTGGTATAGACCTTTATGATTATATTATATGGTATATACCAATTTTTGTCAATAAAAACTTCTTAATTTCGTTATAAAACTAAAAAGAATTACTGTCCATTCTAGTTTAGACAATAACTCCACGATTAATATTTTATATTGAAAATAATTGTCCAATGACATAGGTTGCCAACATTGTCAAACAACCAATCATCACATTTCGACGCATGGCAGGTACTGTAGGGGCTTGACCTAACTTAGCACTTACATAACCAGTTGATAATAGTGAAACAATAACAATTATTACCGTTCCTACAATTCGTACCGAAAATGGCAATAACAGAATAGTTATAGTTGGAAAAATTGATCCGATGGCAAAAGCTATAAAACTAGATATAGCAGCATGCCAGGGGCTTGTATATTCACCGAACTCAATACCATATTTTTCTTCAACTAAATGCTCAATAGCATTCTTTGAAAAAGCCTTGTCAACTAGCCATTGAGCATGTTCGTGACTTTCTCCTTTTGCTAAGTAGATATCAACTAAGGATTTTTTGGCAAGTTCTGGATTATTTTCTAGTAGTTTCTCTTCACGCGCAACTGCTGCTTGTTCAGTATCTTTTTGAGTAGAAACACTAACATACTCCCCGCCAGCCATAGAAAATGCACCAGCTAAAATCGCGGAAGCTGCTGATAAAAAAATAATCCAAAGGTTATGAGTTGCACTCGCAACACCAATAACAACACCAGCTACAGAGATGATACCATCATTAGCACCAAGAACACCAGCTCTTAAAATATTCAATTGTTGGGAAAAATTTTTTGCTTCTTTCATCTTCTCTACTTCTCACTTTCTGACAATTATTATATCACTTATTTAGAATGATTACAATTATTTTTTATAATCATTCTAAATAAAAAGATTAGTTGGGTCATTTTTACCGAACGTGATATAATAGAAAAGCTTACTTATAGATAGGAGAAATCATGAATACAAACGATTTTGATTTTTATTTACCAGAAGAACTCATTGCCCAAACACCACTTGAAAAAAGAGACGCTTCTAAACTATTAGTCATCGATCATAAGAATAAGACGATGACAGATAGCCATTTCGATCATATCTTAGATGAACTCAAGCCTGGTGACGCTTTAGTAATGAATAACACACGTGTTCTTCCCGCTCGCCTTTATGGTGAAAAGCCAGATACACACGGCCATATAGAGTTATTACTTCTCAAAAATACAGAGGGCGATCAATGGGAAGTGCTTGCTAAACCCGCTAAACGCTTACGCGTAGGGACCAAAGTTTCATTTGGTGATGGTCGGTTAATAGCAACAGTCACAAAGGAATTAGAACATGGTGGGCGTATTGTAGAATTCTCATATGATGGTATTTTTCTAGAAGTCCTTGAAAGTTTGGGCGAAATGCCGCTTCCGCCATATATTCATGAAAAACTAGAAGATCGTGACCGCTATCAGACTGTGTATGCAAAAGAAAATGGTTCTGCTGCTGCACCAACAGCCGGTCTTCATTTTACAAAAGAACTATTGGAAAAAATTGAAACAAAAGGTGTGAAGCTTGTCTATTTGACGCTTCACGTTGGACTTGGAACTTTCCGTCCTGTTTCAGTTGATAATCTTGATGAACACGAAATGCATTCTGAGTTTTACCAATTATCTAAAGAAGCTGCTGATACTCTCAATGCAGTTAAAGAATCTGGTGGACGTATTGTAGCTGTTGGTACAACTTCTATTCGCACATTAGAGACAATTGGTTCTAAATTCAATGGTGAATTAAAAGCCGACTCAGGGTGGACAAATATTTTTATCAAGCCTGGTTATCAGTTCAAGGTTGTAGACGCTTTTTCAACCAACTTTCACTTACCAAAGTCTACTCTTGTCATGTTAGTATCAGCATTTGCTGGACGTGATTTTGTACTAGAAGCTTACAACCATGCAGTTGAAGAACGATATCGTTTCTTCAGCTTTGGTGATGCTATGTTTGTTAAGTAAGAATAGGCTTTCAATTAGAAAAAAGTTTTATCATTTTTTAACACGGTTGACATACTATAACGCCTCCAAAATGCTACAATATGATAATGAGTAATCGAAGTATTTTAGACGAGCGATTATGTTTTACGGTTAGTGAAACACATCGACTTTTCAATAAATTTTACCAAAAAGCTTTGGATGAATTTCAATTGACTTATCTCCAATACGTTATCTTGTTAGTCCTTTGGGAAGAGGATCATCGGCATATGAAGGAACTTAGTTATGCACTATCTCTTAATTCGAATACCCTAACTCCAGTTTTAAAGCGTATGGAAAATCGTGGGTGGATTGTACGAGAAAAACCAAGAGATGATAAAAGGCAACTCATTATTCATCTAAGTAACAAAGGTATTGAGTCACAAGATGCCGTTGTCAATGCGGTGCAATCGTGCGGGTATTTTTTCTCAGAAATTAGTCCTGAATCTTATCAAAAAACTGTTTCTGCCCTTTCTTCACTTAATCAAGTTATAAAATCACATTTATAAAAACCTCTTAGATAGTTAATCTAAGAGGTTTTTATTATTTTGATAGATTTATTTCTAATTCATATTAACACGATGCCATTGATTAATAACAAAACATAATTGTTCTAGCTGATATAGTCCCACTCCATTAATTTCTGAATCTTCCTGAGTAGAGCCACCTAAACCTGCAGTATAAATAGCAACAATATAAGGCACTTCTTCTTTGACAATTGCTCCAACATTCAACGCCTCACGGACATACCCTGGCTTTTGAGCAACAACAACATCAGATGGTATCAAAGCACGATAATAATCTGTTGGAAAAGCTTCTTCTAAATAAGTAATTAAACTATCATACTTTTTACGATGTTTCCAGAGATAGTCTAGCACTTGAATATAGTAATCTGTTGTCACTTTATTACCGTTTTTTTGTATATTTTTGATGTCTCCTTTAGATTGGCCATAACGACCAAACTTTGAATAAGCACTATCCATGCCACCAATACGCTCAGCTAAAGCATAGGCGGGTGTATTTTCTGAATAAACTAAAGAGTATTTTTGCATATCATCAATAGACATTGCCCCCGAGAAAGCAGCAACATAATTATTATGTTCACCAATATATTCATAGTCAGTCTCGGTAATATCAAAGCGTTCTTCCATGGACAACTTGCCCTTGACCACTGCATCTACTACCAACATGTTAAGAGGTAACTTATAGGTGCTCCCTGCTGTCATAGCCTGAGTATCATTCATAGCGTCCCTTTGTCCTGTTTTTAAATTTTTATAAGAAAAAGCAACACTATTTTTTTCAATGCCATATTCAGACATATAGGCCAGAACAACCTCTTTCAAGGACAAATGGGCATAATCATAATAGAGCCTATAGGCATTCATCAATTCCATATCCTGTTCCATGACCATTTTCTTTTTTTCAAGAGACTTTTCTACAATTTTTTGATCATGTGAGCTACTGGATGTCCTTGTGGTTGAAGTAGATAATACTCTTCTATCTTTTGTCTGCTTCAACTTAGAGTTACTGGACTTATTAAACATTACTAAAAAAATCAGCATGATTAATAAAGTAAGGGTAATAATAATGGTTAATCCTAAAATAAATTCTTTCTTTGTTTGTTTCACAACACCTCTCCTACTAATTTATTATAGTAAGAAAATTAGAAAAAATCAATGAGAATTCTATTCAAACAGTGATAATAAACATCACGTATTCATCCAAATTTTACCCAAAGAAACAATAGTAAACGACAGCAACTATTGTGCTAGTTAATCCAATCAAAGCTTCATAGCTAATTAGTTTCATACGATCTTTTATAGCCATATTGACAGCTCCGCCTGTCGCATGGAAGAAGGATCCATGAGGTAGCGAATCCAGAACAGTCGCACCTGCGTGAATCATAGCTGCACCCGAAACCGCCGGTACCCCCGATTTAATCAAGGTTTCAGCAAACGTTTGTGAAGCGATAGTTGTTCCAGAAGTCGTTGATGCTGTTGCTGCTCCCATAAAAATACCTGAGAGTGGGGCAAGGATAAAGGTCGGCATATTTAAAAATTCAAGGAGATGAATCATATCAAATTGTAGATTAGATGCTTTAATAATACCTGAGAGTGTACCTGTTCCAATCAAAAGAATTGAAACGCCAACAACTTTTGATAAACCGTATTCAACAAACGGTACCGTTTCTTTTAGGTAACCTGTTGCTAAAATACTAATTAGACCACCCAACGGCAGTGCAATCAAGGGATCAATAGTGATTCCAAATAAAGGACGAAGAGCTAATAAGCAGATAACCACAAGTGGACCAGAAATAGCCGGTAAGAATGCTGGCAGATCAGAGCCCACTTGCTCCTCACTATCATAAGAAATATCGTTATTTTTCTTGGAAACAATCTTTGCTAATATAATCGTAACTACTAAAGCTGCAATTGCAGGAATAATATTTTGTACCATTAAGCTTGTTAAATCAACCTTAAATGCTTCTGAAGCAGCAATTGTATTAGGATTGGGTGAGATAATATTCCCAGCCTTACCACCACCAATCATTGCTAACAGTATGCTAGATTTAGAAAGATTAGCTTTTTTACCTATTGCTAATGCAATCGGAGCAACTGTAATAACTGCAATATCAATAAAGACACCTACTGCACAAATAATCATTGTTGCGATGGCTAAAGCTGTGATGGCTCGCTCTTGTCCTAATTTTTTAATGATACTTTCTGCAATTTTTTCAGCTGATCCGGTTTTAATTAAAGCACCCGCTAAAATCCCTGATGTTAAAATGCGTAATATGGATGACATCATCCCTTGCGCACCTAATACCATAGTATTGACAATTGTAACTAAATCACCGCCACCAATCAAACCTCCAACTAATGCTCCAAGAATGAGACTATAGGCAGGATGAACTTTTTTGATAATCAGTAAAATAGCAAGCGCTAATCCTATTAAAGCCCCTGTTGTTGTAAATGTAGCTTCCATAACTTATCAGAATTCCTTTCAATATTAATGATTATACAAATTGATTAATCTAAAGACTTGAGTAGCAGTTTCTTTCATATTTTTATAAGCTACCTCTTTAGACATAGCCTCATCTAAACTGATAAGGCGTCGTACGATTGGAAAAAAAGCATCAATACCATGTTGATTACAAAGTATAGCATCTTCGGTGACAGATCCAGAGAATGCCACTACTTTCTTACCATATTTTTTAGCTAATTTTGCTACGCCAATTGGAGCTTTTCCCATCACCGTTTGCCCATCCAGACGACCTTCACCAGTAACTACTAAATCAGCTACAGAAATCGCTTTTTCTATGTTAATTTCTGATAGAATAATATCAATACCAGGTTCTAAGGTAGCATTTGTAAAGGCTAAAAAGGCAAATCCAAGCCCACCCGCTGCACCTGTTCCTTCAATAGTTGCATCTGCTTTTTCACTAACTGAAGTAGCTAAGGTAGCATAATTACTTAACCAAGTATCCATTTTTGTAATCATATCTTCATCAGCACCTTTTTGCGGTCCAAAAATCGAACTACAACCTTGAGCACCACATAAAGGATTTGTTACATCACATGCAATTTTAAAATCGCATTCTTTCAATTCCTCAATAACCTTATCAGTAGAGATAGATTTTAAATCTGCTAATCCTTGTGCTCCCAAACTGATTTCTTGATTATCTTTATCTAATAATGCATATCCCAAAGCTTGTAGCATACCTGCCCCACCATCATTAGTAGCACTACCTCCAATACCAATAATAAAGTGCCTACAGCCTTTACTTATAGCATCCTTTATCATTTCTCCAACTCCATAAGTGGTTGTATGGAGAGGATTTCTCTCTTCAGTAGCAATTAGGGTAATACCAGCAGCTGCAGCCATTTCAATAATAGCTAACTGACGCTGTGGAATAATACCATAACTCGCATGTACTTTTTCTCCAATAGGCCCCTTAACAGGGATTGTTTCGATCGTCCCCCCCATACCTAGCGTCAAAGCTTCAACAGTTCCTTCTCCCCCGTCTGCTAATGGATGTACTTCCACATCCGCCCCTGGGATTACTTCATTAATTGACTCCTTTATAGCATTGCCAGCTTCTAAAGAAGAAAGACTCCCTTTCAAAGAATCAATAGCTACTACTACCTTCATTTGAAAACCTCCTTGAAAATATTTTGTGAATCTTTGTTATTTTTTTCACTATTTTATATCACTCAATTATAGTAACAAAATCAAATAACAAAAAATATAGACTATAGAACAAATGTTAGCGTTTTTATGATATGATATTTGTTATATATAACAAAAGGTAAGCTGAATGAAATTAAGAAAACAACTCGCACAACAAATCGTTACCTCTATCAAAGATGTTTGTCACCAAGATATTTATTTTATTAATACCAAAGGAATCATTTTCGCTAGTACCAATCCAAAACGTGTTGGAGAATTCCATGAAATTGGTTTAAAAGTAGCACAGACAGGACAAATGATTGAAGTAACAGATCAAGAATCTTATTTTGGGACACAAGCAGGGATCAATATTCCTTTCTATTATAATTGTGAATTATTAGCTACTATTGGGATTAGTGGAAACCCCAACCAAGTAGGAAAATATGCTTTACTTGCTCAAAAAATGACTCGACTCATCTTAAAAGAGCATGAATTAGATTATCTGGATTTCGGGCGAAAAAACGAAGCTTCTATTGTCTTACATCATCTTGTTGAAGGCAGAGAGTTAGACTACTATTACCTCAATCAATTTTTAAACCAATACCACCTATCAGAAAAAACTGACTATCGTCTACTCACTTTTGAAATCAATAGTCAAAAACAAAAATTACTCTTAAGTCAATCTGAAATGTCACTCTTGAACTTTTTTGATAAACTTGACACTGCTATTTATACCTTTAATTATCCCAATCAATACTGGCTTTTACTTTCTGACCAGATGTTTGACTATTATTATCCAAATATCCTATCAAAGTTTGAATGCAAAAAGGGCCTCTATAAAGTTGGTATCGGACAAAAATCATCTTTATCACTTTTAAAAAGATCATATGAAACGTCTATCTTAGCCCTGAAAGCTTTAAAAGGTCAACAAAAGGTCAACCTCGTCGACGACCTTGATCTTGAACTGTTATTAACAAGTATTGATTCTAATATTAAACAATATGTGCTAAATAAAGCGCTTGTAAACTTATCTGAAAATGATAAGATCTTGCTTAACTCATATTTTAAGCATAATCTATCATTAAAAGAATGTAGTCAGGAACTTTTTATCCATAAAAATACTGTTCAATATAGGTTAAATAAGATTTATGAATCAACGCAACTCAACCCAAGAAACTTTAAGGATGCAACTTTATTGTATCTAGCACTTAAATCAGAAGATATTAACCTTCATAAATTATAATAAAAAGGAGTAACCTATGGATACTCCTTTTTATATTAAATTGAAACAGAGACTAGTTGTTTAACATGTTATCTGTTATGATGTTCAAACAATGATTGACCATTTGTCCTAATCACTTTTTGGTACCAACCAAATGACTTCTTCTTGTAACGTTGTAGACTCCCTGTTCCATCATCATTTCGATCAACATATATTAGACCATAACGTTTACTTAGTTGAGCTGTAGACATGGATACACAATCAATACACCCCCAAGATGTATATCCCATTATTTCAACGCCATCTTCAATAGCTTTAGCAACTTGAACTAAATGTTGATTCATATAATCAATACGATAATCATCTTCGACAGTATAATCACCGTCTAGTGTTTCTATCAATTGATCTTTTGCTCCCAATCCATTTTCTACAATAAACAACGGAATCTGATAACGTTCATAATACTGATTTAAGACTAGGCGTAGCCCGATGGGATCGATTTGCCATCCCCATTCTGAAGTTGTTAAATGAGGATTAGTCAGGCCTCCAAGGATATTTCCCTGACCACTTTGATAATTTTCAAAGTCATAAGCTTGTGTCACGCTCATATAGTAACTAAACGATAGAAAATCTACTGTATTTTGTGCCAATACTTCCTCATCTCCTTCTTCAAATTTAATTTTAATACCATTATTTTTGAAATAGGACTGAATATAAGTGGGATATTTACCTCTGACATGTATATCTGAAAATAGCAGATTATGTTGCTCAAATTGTCTTGCAGCCAGGACATCTCTTGGATCAGATGTCATAGGATAAGCTGGCATAGCCAGAATCATACAACCAATTTTAAAATTAGGATTGATAGAACGCCCTAATTTTGTCACTCTAGCCGATGCTACTAATTCATGATGAATAGCTTGATAAAGCTCCTGAGGACTTAGTTGTGATTTGTCGGTCATAATAGCACCACTGGTGAAAGGCATATGTAAAATAGAATTCACTTCATTAAAAGTTAACCAATATTTTACCTTATCTTTATAACGCTCCATGACTGTTTGAGCAAATTTCTCAAAAAATGCTATCAAACGTCTATCAGCCCAACCATTATAGGTCTTTGCAAGATGAAGCGGTGTTTCATAATGAGATAAGGTAACCAAGGGCTCGATATTATATTTAAGCAACTCGTCAAATAAATTATCATAAAATTGTAAGCCAGCTTCGTTTGGAGCACTATCATCACCATTTGGAAAAATTCGAGACCAGGCAATAGAGGTTCTAAAAACTTTAAAGCCCATCTCTGCAAACAGTTTTATATCATTTTTATAGTTATGATAAAAATCAATTGCTTCTAGCTTCAAATTGTCTGGAGTAGGTTTGGCGGTGAAATCGCCTAAACCACCATTTGGAAGTACATCTTGTACAGATAAACCTTTGCCATCTGTTCTAAATGCACCCTCTACCTGATTGGCAGCAACTGCACCTCCCCATAGAAAATGTTTAGGAAAAACCGTCATATTATCATCCTTCCTTTTAAAGAATTACAAGTAAATCATCTTCATTTGTAACCATTGTCTCTTCGTCTTTAACGATAATTTCAAGTTGGTCAATTGAATTTGTAACTACAACCGGACTAATAAGAGAATACCCCTTTGAACTAATAAAATCAATATCCATTCGCAAAAGTAACTGTCCTCGTTTAACAAAATCGCCAACTTTGACCAATTGTTCAAAACCTTCTCCATTTAGTTCTACAGTATCTATTCCAATATGGATTAACACTTCGACTCCCTTATCATCCTTTAAGGCAATGGCATGTTTTGTAGGAAATAAACTTATAATTTCACTATCAAATGGTGCATAAACTTCACCCACACTAGGAGTGATTGCTAAACCTTCACCTAGTAATTTAGATGAAAATGTTTCATCGGGTACTTTAGATAAAGGTAATACATTGCCTACCATAGGTGAATACAATGTCTCTTTTTTTGATAAACCACTTCTAATATGTGTGTGCTCTTGAGCATTAATACTACTTTTTTCGTTTTCTCCTTCATCAATTCCCAAGAACCATGTAATAATGAAAGTCAAAATAATAGTAGCTATTGCTGCAATAACAGCATTACTGAAATTATTGCCCCCCTGTGGATTGATGTATTGTGGCAAACCAATAATAGATGGTACTACAAATGTATAGGAAGCAATATTAACTAATCCAATATAAGCTCCTACTAAACCACCTGATATCATTGCAGCGTATAAAGGCTTCTTGAATTTCAGTGTGACACCATAAAGTGCAGGTTCTGTGATACCAGCTAGTAGTGCTGATAAACCTGCTGCAAAGGCCACCTGACGTGTTTGTTTTTGTTTAGCCTTAACTGCAACAGCAAAAGAAGCTGCACCTTGAGCTAAATTAGAAGCTAACATTGCTGGTAAAATCAAAACATCTGGTGTCGCAACAGAAGCAGCTAAAAATATTGGAGCAAATGCCCAGTGCATTCCTGTCATAACAACCAATGGCATAATAGCACCAAGAATAGCTAAAGCTGACCATGGTGCCACATGGTAAATCGAAAGCATTGCACTAGACAATCCTTTACCAATAATTACCCCCAGTGGCCCCACGACCACTAAAGCTAAAAAGCCAGAAATGAGAATAATCAAAGTCGGTTGTAAAAAACTCTTCATTATACTAGGAACAATTTTATTAATCCATCTCTCAATATATTGCATAAGAAAAACCATAATTAAGATTGGAATAACAGAAGAACCATAACTAGCCAGTGTAACCGGAGCTCCAAATAAAGATAATGGTTTTCCTTCAGCTACCATTGTCACAAAAGCAGGGTGTAAGAGAATCCCTCCTACTGTAGCAGCTAATACAGGTGTAACTTTAAATCGTGACGCAGCTGAATAAGCAATCATTATTGGCATAAAATAATAAGCGGCATCACCAAAAAAATTGATAAAAGCTACTGTTTGAGAACTAGAGCTTGCTATACCGAGCATAAGGAGCAAAATACCTATAACCTTGAGCATACCTCCTCCTAGAAGAGCAGGTATAAGCGGCGTAATGACTCCTGCAATCGTTTCAATTAATTTCTCAAGTATTGAACTCTTTTTTTGTGATGAAAATTCTCTGGTAGTATTTTCAAAATGACCTAAGGTCAAAAAAGCATTATAATAATTATTGACATCATTTCCCAAAATAATTTGGTATTGATCATTTTTACGCATAACACCGATAACATTCGGAATAGTTTTAATAACCTGATCGTTGACAATTTCATCATTGTCTAAAACTAATCGTAATCGTGTCACACAGTGGGTTACGTGTTGAATATTTTTTTCTCCCCCTACTGCTGCGAAAATAGCTTTAGCAGTCTCTTGGTATTTAGTCATCTGATATCTCCTTTAAATTTTTAACTAATCGTTTAACATGCACCGTCAGATATAGGAGTTCACTTGAATTAAGGTGATATTGGTATTGGATAGCCATATTGTTGCCGATCTCTTTAACACATTTATATTCTCTCGGATATTTTTTCTTAACTACTAAAAGTAAATCAGCATCATCATCTTCGTATTTCATTCCTGATAAAACACGTTGAGCAAATAATTTGGTATGTGTCATGAAACGATAATAATCAATTGAACTTTCATCTAGTTCTGTTCGAAAATCTGTTTTTACTTTCTGTTCAATGTAAGATACAATCTCAGTGATTTTATGCGCTTCATTAAACGGATTATCCAATCCAGCATTTACAAAGTGCATAGCAATAAAAGCTGACTCATCAATTGTTAAACAAATACCCAATTCATCCTTTATAAGTTCCAGAGCCTTCATCCCAATGGAGTATTCATCAGGATAGTAACGCTGGATTTCCAACCTTAGTGGATTTTGGATAACCATTCCTTGTTCATGTCTTTCAATAGCCGAATGAATATGATCTGTCAAATTGATATAAAGAATTTCATCTAGGTTCTTACCCAATTTGATTTTACCTAGGTTGATAATTCGTTCTGAACATGCAACTACTTCTTCTGGAACAGTAATAAATAACTCCGTAAAACGGTTCATGTTATCACTATTTTTTAAAACAAATGACTTCTCAATAGCATCGCTATTAATCCTATCACCTATTCTTTTCTTAAATGCAATTCCTTTCCCCATCAGTAACACATCTAATCCTTGATGTGTTACTGATATGACTGCATTATGATTTAATACGCGTTTTATAATCATTAAAGTCCTAGTCCTTCACTCGCACAATAAAAAATGACCCATCCAAGACACAACAAAAAGTCGTCGTTGAATAGGTCCCTGCTCACAAAATGTGATAACATCCTTTATTATGCAATTTTATCTGTTATCAGCTTGCTTACCTTAAATAATAACACCTGAAAACGTCTTAATTTTATCATTTCTTACTAATCTTGTCAAGCGCTTTCAATAAACTTATTCGCTTAGTTGAAGATAATAGGACTGTTCTAGTTTTATCTGAGTTTGGACTTCTAGACTTTTAAAAAACATTATCAACTTTTAGAATAATAAAAAAACGAGCCTATCGACTCGTTTTTTATTAAGCTTTAGCAGCTTGGTAAAGTTCATTTACTTTATTCCAGTTAATAATTTCAAAGAAAGCTTTGATGTAGTTAGGACGAACATTACGATAGTTTAAGTAATAAGCATGCTCCCATACATCAAGCCCTAAAATAGGTTTCTTACCTTCCATAATTGGAGTATCTTGATTGGCAGTTGAAAGCACTTCAAGTTTGCCTTCAGCATTAACAACAAGCCAAGCCCAACCTGAACCAAAACGTCCTGTTGCTGCTGCTGTGAAAGCAGCTTTAAAGTCTTCAAATGAACCAAAAGTTGCATCAATGTCTTCAGATAACTCTTGTGAAATTTGAGTTTCTTCTGGTGACATCAATTCCCAGAAAAGAGCGTGGTTAAGATGTCCACCACCGTTATTGATGACTGCCTGACGAATATCTTCTGGAATTTGAGAAACATCAGCTAAGAGCGCTTCTAAGTCTTCTCCAATTTCAGGATGTTTCCCAAGAGCAGCATTTGCATTAGCAACATAAGTTGCATGGTGCTTATCATGATGTAGTGTCATTGTCTCAGCATCAATATGTGGCTCAAGCGCATCATATGCATAGGGTAAATCTGGTAAAATAATTGCCATGTCGAAATCCTCTTTTCATCTATTATTACCCTTATTCTATAGGAATTTGGAACAGCTTTCAACTCTTTTGTTTCTTTAATTAGGGCTTTTTATGAGCAATTTTTAATAAGGCTAAGTCAAAGAGATAATCCTTATCATAAGTCCCTCTTTTAATAGCATAGTCAGTCTCAATTAAAATCCTAATCGCTTCTTTTAAAAAAGCGAGGGGAAGGTTTCTAGAATCCCTGACAGCAAATTTTACTTGATAAGGGTTGATTTTACGTCCTATGTAATGGGATAGTTCAGAAACAATTTGACTCTCTGACTTTCCTTTACTAGCCAATATTTTAACTTGCAAAAACATCCGAAACTGTCCTAACATGATTGCAATCAATTTGATTTCGTCTTCGCCTTGTAGACGTAAATCTCTTACTAAATCACGCGCTAAATCTATCCTACCAAGTAAGACATCTTGAGTCAAATCAAATATATTATCTTGCAGGCTTTTAGGGATAGCCTCTCTAACATCATTAGACGAAATATGACCGTCTGTTTTATATGACTTTAAGAAAGCGATATTCGTTAAAGTATCACTAAAATCATAGTTAGACTTAATCAATAACTCATCAAAAACGCCTGCTTCAAAAACTAATCCTTCTTGGTGAGCATATTTTTGAAAATACGTCTTTAAATCTGATTCTTTTAAAGTATTAGCCTCTAAAACACGAGCATCACGTTTCAATAACTTTACAAGTCGACGTTTTCCATCAAGTTTTCCTGGGGCACAAATAACAAGTCTCGTAGTATCTACAGGATTCTGCAAGTAGGCTTCAAAGCGCTTCATTGCTTGTTCATCTAAATAAGTTTTTTTATCAGTCGTAATATCTTGAAACTGATCAAAAATAACAACCTTATAGTCTGATAAAAAAGGTAAACTTTCTAAGTCTAATTCCGCATTTTGATAGTCTTCTTCACTTAAATCAAAATAAGAATAGGCTAAATCGTATTTATTGAATCCAATTACCTGAAATAGCTTCTCTTTCATCTGAGCATATTGCCCTAAATCTTCTCCTGCTAAAACAGTTACTAACCCTAAATTATCTGGGGTAATTCTCCCAATTTCTTCAATCGCAATCATATTCCTTATTATACCATAAGGAAACTTTTCAAGGTGTCAAATAATACTTAAAATCATTCATCAACTCTATGAGAAATAATTCCAAATTGACAATCTCGGATAAAATGGTCATTATTCTCTTCTAATTCTTTTTGTAAATTGACATCTTCTAACCCCTGAAGGTCACTATATTTTTGTATTCTTTCTTTCATGATATTTAGTAGCCAAGATAGATCTGTACCAGTTTGTGACGTTTGAATGACATTTTCTGATACAAAATGGTCAACGATTAAGCCTGCTTCTAACATTAATTGCTCAAGTTGACTTCCAATATGAATGTGTCCTCCTTCCTTCTCAACAGTTTGCCAGATTAGTGATTGTATTTTATTCATATTTACAAAGCTAGGCTTAGCTAGTTCTAAACACATTGCATCACTTTCTTGAAAAACATAAAAACCATTTTGCTTTAACAAAGGTGTTAAACTTTCTATTACTTTCTTTGGATTTTTTTGATACATTAATACACGACGTCCAATAATAGCATCAAAACTTTTTGTTTCAAAGGAGGAAAATGCTGCTAAATCTGCGTTTTGATAACTAACATTAGCATAGCCATTATCATGTCTAGCTTGCCATAAAAGTTGCTCATTAATATCAATTCCTACAACATCACCTTCTTTACCAACGATATCAGCAGCCAAACGCGTTAATTCCCCACTACCACAACCAATATCCATAACTCTCATACCGGGCTGCAAAGCTTTTTTTAATAATGCTTTTGAAAAATCTTCTCTGTGAAACATAATAACACTCTCCTCTCTTCTATTTTAGCAAATTAAAGGTTAATACGTACTATCAGCAAAAAATTATAATAGGTTGAAATTTTATAGCATTATTTTCTTGTTTTCGTATCTACTTTATTATAGAATAACAACTAATCATTTTTAGCATGACGAGCTCAATTACAAAAGGATAATCATGAAAAACTATCGAAAACTTATTGTACTACTACTTCTAATCTTTTTTGTCATTTTTACGGGAGCATATGCTTACACGCATATTGTTGAAAAAAGATCCCTAACTAGCAATACTATTGAAAAAACTCTACCTGTGGTAAATCAGATTAAGCCTCAAACCATTAAAGAATACCAAAATTACTTAACTAAGGTAGCTAAACGTAATGTTCTTCCTGTAGACATTCCTCAGGCATTAAATAATGAAAAGGTAGAAATTACCGCTACTGATGGCATGCAAACATTCACTTGGAATGATAAAAATAATCCTAAGCAAAAGGTTATCTTCTATGTTCATGGAGGATCATATATCCATCAAGCTTCCGAATTACAATATATTTTTGTCAATAAACTAGCTAAAAAATTAGATGCAAAAGTTGTCTTTCCTATTTACCCTAAAGCTCCTACATATAATTATAGTGATGCTATCCCCAAAATTAAAAAATTATACCAAAATACATTAGCTAGCGTCACATCTCACAAACAGATTATCCTAGTAGGTGAAAGTGCAGGCGGAGGCCTTGCTTTAGGTCTTGCTGATAACCTTGTCACGGAGCATATCAAACAACCAAAAGAAATTATTTTAATATCACCATGGTTAGATATTGCTACTAATAATCCAAAGATTGAAAAAGTTCAAAAAAAAGATCCCCTTCTTAAAGCTTGGCAATTACAACAAGTAGCTCCTTACTGGGCAAATGGAAAAAAGAATTTTAAAAATCCTCAAGTTAGTCCTCTTTACAGTAGCCAATTTAACAAGATGGCTCCAATATCATTTTTTATAGGAACGCACGATATTTTCTACCCCGATAATCAATTATTACATCAAAAATTAGCAAAAGAAAACATTAAACACCACTATATCGTTGGCCAAAAAATGAACCACGTTTATCCAGTCTTACCGATTCCTGAAGCAGAGACTGCTTTCAAACAAATGCTTAAAATTATCAATCATTAAATAAAAAGGTTTCCAATCAAGTTTAGTTGGAAACCTTTTTTCTATTACTTTTGAATGACTAATTGTCTTGAGATAAAAACTCTGAGAATAAAACTTCTTGACTAATCTTTTCAGCTAAAGCCTGTTTAAAAGCTAATTTCCCTAAATAATAGGATTTGTGGTCAATTGTTGGGAGTTTCAAAAGTTGCCCAACTAATAAACATTCCTGACCAATAATATAGGGACGTTTTTTCCTACTTTCTTCATAACCTTTTATTAGCCCTGCCGCGACTTCATCACTTGTAGCTAATATACCATCTATACTAACTTCTTTTACCAATTGATAAGATAAATTTAGTCCCTCATTAAAGTCATGAACATTCCCAACTACCATATATGGAGAGGATAGTTGCCCATAGACCTCTTGATAAGCTAATAATGCGGATTGATAGGTAGCAGAGGATTCATTATTCCTTGAAAATAATAAAACTAAGTGCTCCAAACCTCGTAACTTCATATCAGAAAACGCCTCTAGAAATGAAGAATAGCGATCAAGGTAAGCAGAGGATAGGTGATTATATTCCTGCAATTTTTCACAAACTACTATTCGTCCATATTTTGCATAAGTTTCAATAATATCGAGGCTAATTGCTCTTGAAGTGAATATTAAAGCATCAATAGCTTCCATCTTGAGCTGTTTCAAGTAGGAAAGTTCTAATTCTTTGTTGTAATCTGAAGGCATCATAACAAGTTGATAGTCGGTAGTTTTAGCAGCATCTAATAGGCCATTTATTAATTGTGTAAAATAAGGATGGCGCGTGTGGGGAATGACGACACCTATTTTTTGTGTTTTGCCTCGACTTAAATCCCGCGCTAGTTGATTTGGTATATAATCCAATTCGGTGATAAGAGCCATTACTTTTTGTCGTGTCTCATCAGAAACATGTGGGTGATGATTGATAACACGGGAAACTGTTGATTTAGCAACACCTGCCTTTTTAGCTATATCACTAATACTTGTCATTATAAGACTCCTACTTTAAAAATTTTTGAATCCCATATCCCACTCCGTCTTCATCATTAGACTTAGTTAGTTGATATGCTATCGCTTTGATATCATCAAAAGCATTATCCATAACAATAGGGTAACCTACCATTTCAAGCATAGGCAAATCATTATGTCCATCTCCAAATGCAGCCGTTTCTTCTCTAGCTAACTGCTCTTTTTGAAGGATGTAAGCAATTCCTTTAGATTTTTTGGCTAAGAGATGTGTAATTTCAAGATACGCTTTACCTGAACGTTGAATAGTGATTTCTGGTAACTCCAAACTTTGAAGATATTTTTCTAATTCTAGCATATTTGCTTCATCGAAAGTAATCATCATAATTTTAAAAGTATTTGTGTGACCTTCTAAAAACTGATCCTCATTATGAATAAACGTTGGGCATTGTTGAGTTAAACTATGTTCGTATCGGATTCCTTCATCTATTTTATCACAATACCAGTTATTAAGATCGTAATAAGATAAACTAACTTGAGGAAAATGAAACCGTATTCCTCTTAGCAATTGTTTTACTGTGCTTTTTTTAATGATTTGTGTATGAATAGGTAGAACTTGATTATTATCTCCTATTCTATAAATCAATCCTCCATTAAAAGCAACTTGGACTCCTCCTAATTGAAGTGCATCTACGGCATCCTTCATTTCCATAGGTGCCCTAGCAGACACTAAAGTTACTGGAATCGCTGCCTCACGTATTAAGGTAGCGTTACTTTTACTCACTTGTCCTTCACTATTTAATAGTGTACCATCCATGTCACAAAAAATACGTTTGATAGTCATAAAAAATACCTCTCTTCTTCTGAAATCAGTATAAATGCTGGAACCCGTTCCATGTCAAGCTTAAAATTACTGAATTCTTGCGAAAAATAGATTGTATTTAACAGATACGCAATCATTTTAAGAAATCAACGAACTGTCTGAATATGCCACTTCCACCATCCTGTTAGCCTAATTGTACCTGATTGATCCGTTCGGAAAATCTTGCTTTTAATCTTTTGGAACCTTTGTAAAGTCTCTTGATGAGGATGCTGGTAACGATTATTTTTACCAGCTGACACTAGAACCACACTAGGAGACAACTTTTTCAGAAAGGATAGACTTGATGAGCCCTTAGAACCATGATGTCCTGCTTTAAGGATATCTACTGATAAATTAGGATAAGCTTCTAATAACTGCTTTTCTCCCTCTTCCTCCAAATCACCGGTAAATAAGAAGCCTTTTCCTAATAAATGTCCATATAAAACAATTGAATCATTATTTTTTCCATCACCCTTGTGCCATGGGTAAAGTACTTGTAAATAACTTCCCATGACAGCAAGTTTATCACCGGCTTCTATAGATTTTACCGCTACACCTATCTTTGATAAACGCTTAACGTACTGCGAATTCGTTAAAGAACCTGAACTTGTAATCAAACGTGCAACTTTAAAATGCTTTGAGATAACTTCCATATCCCCCATATGATCTGTATCGGTATGAGTTATCACTAAATCATCTATCTTGCTAATACCTCTGCTTTTCAAGTAAGGAATGAGCGTTCTCTCAGCATTAGACTGATTTACTTTTTGTTTCCATTCTTCAGGCTGTTCAAATCTCACCCTTCCCCCAGTATCAATTAAAATTGTTTTTCCTAACCAATCCCTCACTAAAATACTATCTCCCTGTCCAACATCTAAAATCGCAACCTCGTTAGTAATTGGATTCTTAGTGATAAAAAACAAGGTAAAGATAATAAGAAGGGAGCAATAACGAAAACATTTAGAATGATAATAATCATAAAGTAATCCCAAAATTATAATCATGACTATTAAAAGAAAAAGGCTGGGCTTTCCAAAAATAAGTGGCCTTGGAAAAAGTTGCCCAGTCCATTTTAATAACACTTCTAGGATTTCAAACAAACTATTAATACAACCTAATTTAACGATAGGCGATAAGACAAATATAACAGTTAATAAAGGCAAAAATATAATATCAAATGCAAAAGATAAAAGTGCTGTTAATATAATTGATATTGGTTGAAAACCCGAAAAATAGTAGGTTAGTATGGGAAGAATTCCTACAGAGACTGTCAAAGATTCGATAGCTACTTTTTTTATACTCGAAAAATGATCAAAGGAGGTCATCGTAAGTATAAAAGCATAAGCAAAGCTAAGAACTCCTCCCGTAGTCAAAAGTGAGTGGGGGAGAGAGATAAGACAAATTAACAAGCAGAGAGCAAAGTTCTCATCTTTCTTGACACCGCTATGTGATAATAAAGATTGAATAAGTGCCCTAACGACTGAGATACTAAAGCCTGTTAAACCAGCATAAATTAGCGAGAATGGTATTTGAAGTAACCAAACATGGTCTAGACGTAAGCCAATACGTAGACAGATATAACGAAAAATACCGAGAAAAAAACCTACTTGCATACCTGACAAAGCAAATAAATGTATAATACCTAGACTACTATATAAATCGGACATGTCATCAAAGGTCTTATCTAGATATCCAAACAAAAGCCCTGACATATAGTGACGCATAGGATTTGGAAAAGTTTGACTAATAACAATTGCACTTCTACGCCACTTAAACATAAGATCAAAGAAAGACCTATGTTGAAATAAGCGTATCTGTTTTATCTTTGTCACTTTGGCGATACGATAAATTCCATGTCTTTTTAAATACTGACGATAATCAAAGCCATTAAAATGCCTTCTCTCCTCTGCTTCTTCATGTTTGATATCTGCAATTATCATTATATTATTATCAAGATTTTGAAAATAATCTTTCTCACTTTTATTTTTTAATGTATAAAAAGCTTGATAAGTGTTACCTGAAGCAT
>OKGA01000133.1_pt1 | contig 32853 bp, 24 predicted proteins | sample 1611451 | NCBI WGS metagenome assembly OKGA01 (sample SAMN04436745, study PRJEB24849) | human gut metagenome | biome: human gut; feature: NICU; material: stool | host: Homo sapiens | place: USA: Saint Louis, MO | collected 2010-12-22
CGCGCTGTCTGCTGCGCGACCGACCGGTGCTGCTGCTGGACGAGCCCTTCTCGGCGCTCGATCCGGCGCTGCGCAACGAGATGCTGCAGCTGGTGCGGCGCGTCTGCGAGGCGCGAGCGATTACCCTGTTGATGGTGTCGCACAGCCTGGAGGATGCGCAGCAGATTGCGCCGCGCAGCCTGGTGATCGTCGATGGCCGCGTCTACTGGGACGGCGCCACCGAGACGCTGCTGTCGGGCGTCACGCGCGAGGCCGACGTGCTCGGCATCGCACGCGCGTCAGGCAAAGAACACCTGCCATAAAAGCTGGCGGAACAGCGGCATCATCGGATGGAACTGGATCGCCACGAAGGCGGCGACCGCGATAGCGATACCCAGCGGCGCCAGCCAGCGCAGGCGCGCAGGCGGCAGATACGCCGTCGCCCAGTCGCGGCTTTTGCCGCTGCGCCACCAGCGCCAGCCGAGCCAGCAGCCGAGCCAGACCAGCAGCGCCACCAGCAGTAGCAGCCATTTAAACGCGCCGCTCTGCGCGTCCTTCGGCACGTCGATCGCCACGCCCGCCAGAATGCCCGGCAGCAAATAGAGCGGCGGCCACAGCACGCAGCCAATCAGGTTCGGCGGCAGAAACTTGCGCACCGGCAGCTCGAGCATGCCGGCCGCCAGCGGGATCAGCGGACGCGTCGGCCCGACGAACCGTCCGACCAGAATGGTGAACATGCTGTGCTGATGCAGCGCGTGCTCGGTTTTATCCAGCAGCCCTTTGTATTTCTGCAAATATTTCCAGCGGTGCAGCGGCCCCTGAAACTTCCAGCCGATGCCGTATGAGATCCAGTCGCCCAGCAGACAACCCACAAAGCCCGCCGCCCAGGCGGGATAAAGCCCAATCTGTCCGCTGCCAACCAGCGCGCCCAGGCTGGCCATCATCACGGTGCCCGGCAGCAGCAGGCCAACAAAGGCCAGCGATTCAAGAAAGGTCACCAGCGCAACGGCGATCAGCGCGTACTCCAGCGACTGCGTAAACAGATGTTGAATCCAGGCTTCCATAACCTTCCTTACTCACACTTTGGATGCTGGATTGTCCAGAGGCGGCACGACAGCGTCAAGGTAAGAATTGTAGGGCGATGTTGACAAAAGCGCGCCGCGCGCACTGGATAAATAACCATGATATACTCTGGCTGTTTTTTCGTCTGGAGCCGATGTGAATACGCCCCGCGCAGGATTCCTGCTTACCCGCCACTGGCGCGACAGCGCCCAGGGCACCGAAATCATTTTCTGGCTGGCGACGGACAGCGGCCCGCAGCGTCTGACGCTGCCGGCGCAGGAGTCGGTAGCCTTTATTCCGTGCGACTATCAGCCGCAGGTGGAAGCGCTGCTGCGCGACGAGCGTCAGGTGCGCCTGCAGCCGCTGGCGCTGAAGGATTTTCGCCGCCGCCCGGTCTTCGGTCTTTACTGTCGTCAGCATCGCCAGCTGCAGCGGCTGGAAAAGCTGCTGCGCGAACAGGGTATTCCGGTGTTTGAAGCGGATATCCGCCCGCCGGAGCGCTTCCTGATGGAGCGCTTTATCACCGCGCCGGTATGGTTCAGCGGCGAGCCGCAGGGCGACGCGCTGGTCAACGCTCGCCTGAAGCCCCATCCCGACTATCGTCCGCCGCTAAAGTGGGTGTCGCTGGATATCGAAACCACCCAGCATGGCGAGCTCTACTGCATCGGTCTGGAGGGCTGCGGCCAGCGGCAGGTCTTTATGCTGGGGCCGCCCAACGGCGACGCCAGCGCGCTCGACTTCGATCTGATCTATTTCGACACCCGCCCACAGCTGCTGGAAGCGCTCAATGCCTGGTTCGCCGAGCACGATCCCGACGTGCTGATCGGCTGGAACGTAGTGCAATTCGACCTGCGCGTGCTGCAAAAACATGCCGACCGCTACGCCATTCCGCTGCGTCTTGGGCGTGAGAGTACGCCGCTGGAGTGGCGCGAGCACGGCTTCAAGCCCGGCGTCTTTTCCGCCAGCGCGGCTGGCCGTCTGATTATCGACGGTATCGAAGCGTTGAAATCCGCCTTCTGGACCTTTCCCTCCTTTAGCCTGGAGGCGGTGTCGCAAACTCTGCTGGGCGAAGGCAAAGCGATCGATAACCCCTGGCACCGCATGGAAGAGATCAACTGGCGCTTCGCCAACGATAAGCCGGCGCTGGCGCGTTACAACCTCAAAGACTGCGAGCTGGTGACGCGTATTTTCCATAAAACCGCGATCATGCCGTTTCTGCTGGAGCGCGCCTCGGTTAACGGCCTGGCGGCGGATCGCCACGGCGGATCGGTGGCCGCCTTCAGCCATCTCTATATTCCGCGTATGCACCGCGCAGGCTTCGTCGCGCCCAATCTCGGCGAGGTCGCGCCGGAAGCGAGCCCCGGCGGCTACGTGATGGATTCCCGTCCCGGCCTCTACGATTCGGTGCTGGTGCTCGATTATAAAAGCCTTTATCCGTCGATTATCCGCACCTTCCTGATCGATCCGGTCGGGCTGGTCGAAGGTCTGGCCCATCCCGATGACGCCGATTCGGTGCCCGGCTTCCGCGAAGCGCGCTTTTCGCGCCATACCCACTGCCTGCCCGCCATGGTCGAGCAGATCTGGCAGGGGCGCGAGGCGGCGAAAAAACAGGGCAATCAGCCGCTGTCGCAGGCGTTGAAAATCATTATGAACGCCTTTTACGGCGTGCTCGGCACCAGCGCCTGCCGCTTCTTCGATCCGCGCCTCGCCTCCTCGATTACGCTGCGCGGCCACGCCATTATGCAGCAGACGCGCGAGCAGATAGAGGCTCTGGGCTTTGATGTGATTTACGGCGATACCGATTCGACCTTCGTCTGGCTGAAGTCGCCGCACGGCGAAGCGGAAGCGGCCGCCATCGGCCGCAGGCTGGCGGAGCAGATCAACGCATGGTGGCGCGAACATCTGCAGCAGCAGTACGGCCTCGACAGCGCGCTGGAGCTGGAGTATGAAAACCACTTCAGCCGCTTTCTGATGCCGACCATTCGCGGCGCCGAACAGGGCAGCAAAAAGCGTTACGCCGGGCTGATCCGCGACGGCGCAAACGAGCGGCTGGTGTTCAAAGGACTGGAGTCGGTGCGCACCGACTGGACGCTGCTGGCGCAGCAGTTTCAGCAGGCGCTCTACGGTCATATTTTTCGCGGCGAGCCCTGGCAGGATTACGTGCGCGACACCGTGGCGCGGCTGCTGGCGGGCGAGCTGGACGACCTGCTGGTCTATAAAAAACGGCTGCGCCGCCCGCTGGCCGACTATGAGCGCAACGTGCCGCCGCACGTGCGCGCCGCGCGGCTGGCGGATGAGCAGAACCGCAAGCTGAACCGTCCGCTGCAGTATCAAAACGGCGGCTCGATCCGCTACGTGATGGCCACCGCAGGACCTGAGCCGCTGGAGGCGCGCGTCACGCCGCTGGATTACGATCACTACGTCAGCAAGCAGCTGCAGCCGGTGGCCGACGGCATTTTGCCTTTCGTCGACGGCGACTTTGCTACACTGATTACTGGGCAGCTGGGGCTTTTTTGACAGGTGACGAACGGCCTGCCTTCCAGTACCATAGCGCCCTTCCTGCATCTCACCGCTCTTAAAACCTGACCAGACCTCCCTTTGTCTGGGGAAAAGGTATTGCCTGTGGCGGGGAAACATCACCAAAAACACCTTAAAAATTCGAGCTAGAAAAATATGGTTTTTACATTAGGTCAGCGCTGGATTAGTGATACGGAAAGTGAACTGGGGCTCGGAACGGTCGTGGCGGCGGACGCCCGCATGGTTACGCTGCTGTTTCCGGCCACGGGCGAAAACCGCCTGTATGCCCGTAACGACTCTCCGGTGACTCGCGTTATCTTTAATCCGGGCGATACGGTGACCAGCCACGAAGGCTGGCAGATGCGCGTCGATGAAGTACGCAACGAAAATGACCTGATGACCTATATCGGCACGCGTCTCGATACGGATGAAAGCGAGGTGGTGCTGCGTGAAGTGATGCTCGACAGCAAGCTGGTGTTCAGCAAACCGCAGGATCGCCTGTTCGCTGGCCAGCTCGATCGTATGGATCGCTTCGCCCTGCGCTATCGCGCCCGCAAATATCAGAGCGCGCAGTATCGTCTGCCGGTAAGCGGTCTGCGCGGCATGCGCACCAACCTGATCCCGCACCAGCTGCATATCGCCCACGACGTGGGCCGCCGCCATGCGCCGCGCGTGCTGCTGGCGGACGAAGTGGGCCTCGGCAAAACCATCGAAGCCGGCATGATTATCCAGCAGCAGCTGCTGGCCGGGCGCGCCGAGCGCGTGCTGATCATCGTGCCGGAAACTCTGCAGCATCAGTGGCTGGTCGAGATGCTGCGCCGCTTCAACCTCCACTTCTCGCTGTTCGACGACGACCGCTACGCCGAAGCGCAGCACGACAGCGACAACGCTTTCGAGACCGAACAGCTGATTATTTGCTCGCTCGATTTCGTGCGCCGCAACAAGCAGCGCCTTGAGCTGCTGGCGGAGGCGGAGTGGGATCTGATGGTGGTCGACGAAGCGCACCATCTTGCCTGGAGCGAAGGCGAGCCGAGCCGCGAATATGCGGTTATCGAACGGCTGGCGGAGCAGATCCCCGGCGTGCTGCTGCTGACCGCGACGCCGGAACAGCTGGGAATGGAAAGTCACTTCGCCCGTCTGCGTCTGCTCGATCCCAATCGCTTCCACGACTTCGAGCAGTTTGTCGAAGAGCAGCAGCACTTCCGTCCGGTCGCCGACGCGGTCTCCTCGCTGCTGGCCGACAAAGCGATCTCGCAGGAAGAGATGAACATCATCAACGATCTGGTGGGCGAGCAGGATATCGAGCCGCTGCTGCAGGTCGCTAACAGCGAACGCGACGGTAAACTCGACGCGCGCAAAGAGCTGATCGCCATGCTGATGGATCGCCACGGCACCAGCCGCGTGCTGTTCCGCAACACGCGTAACGGCGTGAAGGGCTTCCCGAAACGCGAACTGCATCAGATCCGCCTGCCGCTGCCGGCGCAGTATCAGACCGCCATTAAGGTCTCCGGCATTATGGGCGCGCGTAAAAGCGCGGAAGAGCGCGCGCGCGACCTGCTCTATCCCGAGCAAATTTATCAGGAGTTCGAAGGCGACAGCGGCACCTGGTGGAACTTCGATCCGCGCGTCGAGTGGCTGCTTGGCTACCTGACCAGCAACCGCAAAGAGAAAGTGCTGGTGATCTGCGCCAAGGCGGCCACCGCGCTGCAGCTGGAGCAGGTGCTGCGCGAGCGCGAAGGCATCCGCGCGGCGGTATTCCACGAAGGGCTATCGATTATCGAACGCGACCGCGCCGCCGCCTGGTTCGCCTCGGAAGAGAACGGCGCGCAGGTGCTGCTCTGCTCCGAAATCGGTTCCGAAGGGCGCAACTTCCAGTTCGCCAGCCGTCTGGTGATGTTCGACCTGCCGTTTAACCCGGATCTGCTGGAGCAGCGTATCGGCCGTCTCGATCGTATCGGCCAGGCGCACGATATTCAGATCATGGTGCCCTGGCTGGAGAAAACCGCTCAGGCGGTGCTGCTGCGCTGGTATCATGAAGGGCTCGACGCCTTCGAGCACACCTGCCCGACCGGCCGCACCATTTACGACAGCGTGCATCAGCCGCTAATCGACTTCCTCGCCGCGCCGGAAAACAGCGAAGGCCTGGATGAATTTATCGCCGAGTGCCGCAAGCAGCACGAGTCGCTGAAGTCGCAGCTGGAACAGGGCCGCGATCGCCTGCTGGAGCTCAACTCCAACGGCGGCGAGTCGGCGCAGGCGCTGGCGGCGGAGATCGCCGCGCAGGACAACGACACCGAGCTGGTGAACTTCGCGCTGAACCTGTTCGATATCGTCGGCATTAATCAGGAGGATCGTAGCGATAACCTGATCGTGCTGACGCCATCCGACCATATGCTGGTGCCCGATTTCCCCGGCCTGCCGGAAGATGGCTGCACCATCACCTTTAACCGTGACCAGGCGCTGTCGCGCGAAGATACCCAGTTCATCACCTGGGAGCATCCGCTGATCCGCAACGGCCTGGATCTGATCCTCTCCGGCGACACCGGCAGCTGCGCGCTGTCGCTGCTGAAAAACAAGGCGCTGCCGGTCGGCACGCTGCTGGTGGAGATGATCTACGTGGTCGAAGCGCAGGCGCCTAAGCATCTGCAGCTGACGCGCTTCCTGCCGCCGACGCCGATCCGCATGCTGCTGGATCGCAACGGCACCAACCTGGCGGGCAAGGTGGAGTTTGAAAGTTTCAACCGCCAGCTTAACGCGGTGAATCGCCATACCGGCAGCAAGCTGGTCAACGCGGTACAGCAGGATGTGCACGCGATTCTGGTGCAGGCGGAAGAGAAAGTAGTGCCGGAAGCGCAGGCGCTGATCGCTGCCGCGCGCGCCGAAGCAGATGAGAAGCTGGGCGCCGAGCTGTCGCGTCTTGAGGCGCTGAAAGCGGTCAACCCGAACATCCGTGAAGATGAGATCGAGGCGCTGGAGAGCAATCGTCAGCAGGTGCTGGAAAGCCTGAGCCAGGCCAACTGGCGTCTCGACGCGCTGCGTCTGATCGTGGTGACGCACCAGTAATCTTTTGGGGCCATTAGGCCCTTTAGACTGCAACAAACTCGAAATGCGGGTGACATAGACCGAAGAGCAAAGCATCCCGCGTCAGGGACAAAAACGCCGGGAGCGTTTTTGAACAACGCGACGCGTTGGCCCGGTAACGGGCGCACCTCAGGAATGAGGTGCGTAATTGCGCGGGCCGAGCTGGCAGGGATGCCGCCTTTTGCGTCTTTGCGATCGGGCCCTCTCACCTGCGTTGGCACCGAGTGAATAAACGCTGGGGTCATCCGGCTCCTTTTCTTTGATCAATAAGCAGAATACATCATGGAACCCTACAATCCGCCGCGCGAGCCCTGGCTGCATATCCTCTATCAGGATGCGCACATTATGGTGGTCAATAAGCCGAGCGGGCTGCTGTCGGTGCCTGGCCGTCTGGAAGAGCACAAAGACAGCGTAATGACGCGCATTCAGCGCGACTATCCGCAGGCGGAATCGGTGCATCGCCTCGATATGGCCACCAGCGGCGTGCTGGCGGTCGCCTTAACCAAGGCGGCGGAGCGCGAGCTGAAGCGCCAGTTTCGCGAGCGCGAACCGTCAAAAAGCTACGTGGCGCGCGTCTGGGGCCATCCGGCAGCGGAAAAAGGGGTCATCGATCTGCCGCTGATCTGCGACTGGCCGAACCGGCCGAAACAGAAAGTCTGCTTCGAAACCGGCAAAGCGGCGCAGACCGAGTATGAAGTGCTGGCCTATCTGGACGACAACAGCGCGCGCGTGGCGCTGAAGCCGATCACCGGCCGCTCGCACCAGCTGCGCGTGCACATGCTGGCGCTGGGCCATCCTATCCTGGGCGACGGCTTTTACGCTCATCCCGACGCGAAAGCCCGCGCGCCGCGCCTGCTGCTGCATGCCGAATCGCTGACCATCACGCATCCGGCGTTCGGCAACAGCATGACTTTCCGCCAGCCCGCCGATTTTTAAGCGGGCCAGCGCGCTACTTAAAGCCTTTCTCGCGGCGAATCAGATCGTAAGCCGCCTGAATCTCCTGCGCCTTCTGCTTAGCCATCTCCATCATCTCCGGCGGCAAGCCTTTCGCCACCAGCTTATCGGGATGATGCTCGCTCATCAGCTTACGGTAGGCGCGCTTGATGGTAGTGGCGTCGTCGCTGCTTTTCACCCCCAGCACGCTGCAGGCATCCTCCAGCGTCGGCCCGCGCTGCGCCTGCTGATAGCCGCCTTGCCCGCCGCCAAACTGCTGGCCGCCCTCCATCATGCGCAGGAACTGGTCGAACTGAATACGCGAGATGCCGAGCTCTTCGGCGATCACATAAAGCACCTGACGCTCGTTCGGATGCAGCGAGCCGTCGGCAAAGGCGGCCTGAATCTGAATTTCCAGAAACATCCGAATCAGATCGAAGCGGCCGAAACAGGCGCTGCGCAGCTCGCGCAGCTTGCTGCGCAGCGGATAGTCGCCCTGCTTACCTTCACGGAAGGCGCGCTGCGCTGCGGTGCGCGCATCGCCGTGCAGCTGCATGCGATCCATTAATAAAGAAGCGATTTGAATATCGGCTTCGGTGACGCGCCCTTTCGATTTGGTAAGGTGGCCCATCACCTGAAAAGTAGTCAGAAAAAACAGCGTCTGGCGAGTTTGGTTATTCGCGAACCAGGCCTGTCCTTTTGCGCCGCGAACCTTATCGATCAGATGGCCAATCGCCAGGCCGAACACAATGCCCCAAAAACCGGCGCCGGAAAGCAGCCCCAGCACCAGCCCAATAACTTTTCCCCAGTAGCGCATAAACTCCTCAATTCGCCATGCTTGCGGCTGAAAATTGCATTATCATACCTGTCATTTATCCCAGCGCCTAACGGCAACGCGGACAGACACGGATTAACACTGGCACAACGCCGGGCAGTACGTTAGTCTCTGAGCCGATTGTCGGCATGATGCCAGTTTTCATGGAATTCTCGATACCGCGTATGAATAAACGACTACCTACCCTGCTGGCCACCATGATTGGCGCAGCGATATCCAGTCAGTCTGCTCTGGCCGACGATCTTATGTCGCAGTGTATGCTGGGCGTGCCGAGCTATAACCGCCCGCTGGTCACTGGCCAGACAAACCAGCTGCCGGTCACGATTCATTCCGACGCGGCGAAGGGAAACTATCCGGACGACGCGGTATTCACCGGCAACGTGGATGTACAGCAGGGCAACAGCCGCCTGCAGTCGGATGAGATGCAGCTGCATCAGCGCCAGCAGGAAGGACAAACCACGCCGGTTCGCACCGTCGACGCGTTGGGTAATGTGCGCTATGACGACAATCAGGTCATCCTGAAAGGTCCGAAAGCCTGGTCTAATCTGAATACCAAAGACACTAACGTCTGGAACGGCAACTACCAGATGGTGGGTCGTCAGGGACGCGGCGACGCCGATCTGATGAAGCAGCGCGCCGATAACCGCTACACCATTCTGGAAAACGGCAGTTTCACCTCCTGTCTGCCCGGCTACAACAGCTGGAGCGTCGTGGGCTCGCAGGTTATCCAGGATCGCGAAGAAGAGGTGGCGGAGATCTGGAATGCCCGCTTTAAGCTGGGCGCGGTGCCGATCTTCTACAGCCCCTATCTGCAGCTGCCGATCGGCGATCGCCGCCGCTCCGGCTTCCTGATCCCGAACGCGAAATATGGCAGCAGCAAAGGCTTCGAGTTTGTCCTGCCCTACTACTGGAACATCGCGCCGCAGGCGGACGCCACCATTACGCCGCACTACATGTCGAAGCGCGGCATGCAGCTGGAAAACGAATTCCGCTACCTGACGCAGTTCGGCGCCGGTCTGATGGAGTTCGACTATCTGCCGTCGGACAACCAGTACGATAAAGACAAAGCGGCGCGTAATATCGCGGAAGACAAGAGCAACGACCGCTGGCTCTTCTACTGGCGCCACGCCGGGGTCTACGATCAGCACTGGCGCTTCAACGCCGATTACACCAAAGTCAGCGATCCTTACTACTTTAACGATCTCGACTCGAAATATTACAACTCCACCGACGGCTATGCGACGCAGAAGTTCAGCTTCGGCTACGCCGACACCAACTGGGACGCCACGCTCTCCAGCCGCGACTTCCAGGTCTTCGGCGAGACCAATAACACCAACGTCTATCGCGCGCAGCCGCAGCTCGATCTGAATTTCTACCAGAACGACATGGGTCCGTTTGACGGCCGCATTTACGCGCAGGCAGTGAAGTTCACCAACGTCAACAATGATTATCCTGAAGCAACCCGCCTGCACGTCGAGCCGACGCTTAACCTGCCGCTCTCCAACGGCTGGGCGAGTCTGGATACCGAGGCGAAGTTCCTTGCGACGCACTACCAGCAGGATTCGCTGGATTACTACAACGCCAACCTGGCGGATGCAGCCAATAGCCAGAGCGGCCAGCTGAAAAGCACGGTGAACCGCACCATGCCGCAGTTCAAGGTCGACGGCCGTCTGGTATTCGACCGCGATATGGACTGGGCGGAAGGTTATACCCAGACGCTCGAGCCGCGCGTGCAGTATCTCTATATTCCATACCGCAACCAGAGCGATATCTATCCGTACGACTCGACGCTGCTGCAGACCGACTATACCGGCCTGTTCCGCGACCGCACCTATAGCGGCCTGGATCGCATCGCCTCCGCCAACGAGGTATCGACCGGCGTCACCACGCGTATTTATGATCAGGATCTGGTTGAACGTTTTAACGTTTCCGTGGGTCAAATCTACTCGTTTACCCCTGCGCGTACCGGCGTAAACCAGACCAACAAAGAAGATGACACCGGCAGCCTGATTTGGGCCGGCGACACCTACTGGAAAGTCAGCGATCGCTGGGGCGTGCGCGGCGGCTTGCAGTATGACACCCGTCTCGACAATGTCGCGCAGGGCAATACCGTGCTGGAGTATCGTCGCGACGCCGACCGTGTTCTGCAGCTGAGCTATCGCTACAGCAGCCCGGAATATGTGGCCAGCGCGCTGAACAACTCCGACCTGGTGAACAACCCGATCTATAAAAAGGGAATTTCACAGGTAGGCGGTACCGCCAGCTGGCCGATTGCGGACGCCTGGTCAGTGGTAGGCGCGTACTACTACGATACGCGCAACCAGAAACCAGCTTCGCAGCTGGTTGGACTACAGTACAGCTCCTGCTGCTACGCGATCCGCGTCGGTTACGAACGCAAGATCAACGGTTGGGAAAACAACGACAGTAAGTATGACAACCAAATCTCATTCAACATTGAGCTGCGTGGTTTGAGCTCCGGTTATGGCTTAGGCACCGACCAGATGCTGCGTCAGGGCATTATCCCTTACCAGCGCGCTTTCTGATGTTGCGATGTTTGACTGGTAATTCCCGCACTGCGGAAACAACTATGGAAAAAGTATGAAGAACTGGAGAATGCTGATTCTGGGTGTGGCGGTAGCCGCCAACACCGCGTTCGCAGCACCACAAGTGGTTGATAAAGTCGCTGCCGTTGTGAATAACGGCGTCGTTCTGGAGAGTGACGTAGACAATATGCTGCGCACCGTAAAGGCGCAGGCGCAACAGGCCGGACAGCAGCTGCCGGACGACAAGACGTTGCGTCACCAGATCCTTGAACGTCAGATCATGGACAACATCATCCTGCAGATGGGCGAAAAAGCGGGCCTGCAGATCAGCGATCAGCAACTCGACCAGGCGATCGGCAACATCGCCGCGCAGAACCATATGAGCCTCGATCAGCTGCGCAGCCGCCTGGCCTACGACGGCGTTAACTACAGCGACTACCGCGGCCAGATCCGCAAAGAGATGCTGATTGCCGAAGTTCGCAACAATGAAGTGCGTCGTCGCGTCACTATCCTGCCGCAGGAAGTCGATACGCTGGCAACGCAGGTCGGCGCGCAAAACGCTCAGGGCACCGAGCTGAACGTCAGCCAGATTCTGCTGCCGCTGCCGGAAAACCCGACGCAGCAGCAGGTCGACGATCAGGAAGCGCTGGCTAAGCAGCTGGTCGGCGAACTGAAAGGCGGCGCGGATTTCGGCAAGCTGGCCGTAACCTACTCTGCCGATCCGCAGGCGCTGAAAGGCGGCAACATGGGCTGGGGCAAAATTGAAGAGCTGCCGACCCTGTTCGCGCAGGCGCTCTCTTCTGCCAAAAAAGGCGATATCGTCGGCCCAATCCGCTCCGGCGTCGGCTTCCATATCCTGAAGGTCAACGATCTGCGCGGCGAGAGCAAAAACATCTCCGTCACCGAAGTGCACGCGCGCCATATCCTGATTAAACCGTCGCCGATCCTGACCGACGAGCAGGCGCGCGCGAAGCTGGAACAGATCGCCGCCGATATCCGCAGCGGTAAAACCAGCTTCGCGGCGGCAGCCAAACAGTTCTCTGACGATCCGGGCTCCGCTAACCAGGGCGGCGATCTGGGCTGGTCCTCGCCGGAAGCCTACGATCCGGCATTCCGCGACGCCCTGCTGCAGCTGAAGAAAGGCCAGACCAGCCAGCCGGTTCACTCCTCTTTCGGCTGGCACCTGATCCAGCTGCTTGATACCCGTCAGGTCGATAAGACCGATGCGGCTCAGAAAGAGCGCGCCTATCGCCTGCTGTTCAACCGCAAGTTTGCCGAAGAAGCGCAGACCTGGATGCAGGAACAGCGCGCCAGCGCCTACGTGAAAATTCTGGACGGCAATGCCCAGTAATTATCGCGTCGTCATCACGCCCGGCGAACCCGCCGGGATTGGTCCCGATCTCGCCATTCAGCTGGCTCAGCAAAACTGGCCGGTTGAACTGGTGGTCTGCGCGTCGCCGCAGCTGCTGCATGCGCGTGCCGCGCAGCTCGGCTTGCCGCTGACGCTGCGCGACTATCAGCCCGGCCTCGCGGCGCAGCCGCAGCAGGCCGGCTCGCTGACCATCCTGCCGATAGACACCACCGCGCAGCCGGTTACGCCGGGCGAACTTCAGCCGGCCAACAGCGCCTATGTGCTGGCGACCCTGGCGCGCGCCTGCGACGGCTGCCTCAACGGCGAATTCGCCGCGCTGATCACCGGCCCGGTGCATAAAGGCGTGATTAACGATGCCGGCATTCCTTTTACCGGCCATACCGAATTCTTCGCCGATCGCGCCGGCGGTCATCGCGTCGTGATGATGCTGGCGACTGAAGAGCTACGCGTCGCGCTGGCGACCACGCATCTGCCGCTGAAAGATGTTTCTGCGGCGATTACCCATGCCAGCCTGCGCGAAGTCATTACCATCCTGCATCGCGATCTGCAGCAGAAGTTCGCCATCCCTCAGCCGCATATCTTTGTCTGCGGGCTTAATCCCCATGCGGGTGAGAGCGGCCATATGGGGCGCGAAGAGATCGATACGATTATTCCGGCGCTCGACTCGCTGCGCGAACAGGGCATTCAGCTTACCGGGCCGCTGCCGGCCGACACCCTTTTCCAGCCGAAATATCTGCAGCACGCTGATGCGGTGCTGGCGATGTATCACGATCAGGGTTTGCCGGTGCTAAAATTTCAGGGGTTTGGCCGCGCGGTGAATATCACCCTCGGCCTGCCCTTTATCCGTACCTCTGTCGACCACGGCACCGCGCTGGAACTGGCCGGACTGGGCCAGGCGGAGCCGGGCAGCTTTATTACGGCGCTTAACCTCGCCATCACTATGATCAAGAGCAGTAATGAATAATCGCGTCCATCAGGGGCACTACGCCCGTAAACGTTTCGGGCAGAACTTCCTGAACGATCAGTACATTATCGATAGCATTGTCTCCGCCATTCATCCGCAGCGCAGCGAAGCGCTGGTGGAGATCGGCCCTGGCCTCGGCGCGCTGACCGAACCGGTTGGCGAGCGTCTCGACGCCTTAACGGTGGTCGAGCTGGACCGCGATCTGGCTGCGCGTCTGCAGACCCATCCGTTCCTCGGTCCGAAGCTGACGATCTATCAGCAGGATGCGATGACCTTCGATTTCGCCGCGCTGGCGAAAGAGAAAGGCCAGCCGCTGCGCGTCTTTGGCAACCTGCCTTACAATATTTCGACCCCGCTGATGTTTCACCTTTTCAGCTATACTGGTTCGATTAAAGATATGCACTTCATGCTGCAGAAAGAGGTGGTTAACCGCCTCGTCGCCGGGCCAGGCAGCAAAGCCTACGGCCGCCTCAGCGTGATGGCCCAATATTATTGTCAGGTTATCCCGGTGCTTGAAGTGCCGCCGCACTCTTTTACGCCGCCGCCTAAGGTGGATTCGGCAGTGGTGCGCCTGGTGCCGTTTACGGAGCCGCCGCATCCGGTCAGCGATATTCGCGTACTGAGCCGCATCACCACCGAAGCCTTCGGCAAGCGCCGCAAAACCCTGCGCAACAGCCTCGGCTATCTGTTCGCCGCCGGCGCGCTGGATGAGCTGGGCATCGATGCAGGACTACGCGCAGAAAACGTGTCGGTGGCGCAATACTGTCAGTTAGCCAACTGGCTGGCGACCCACAACGTTGAACCGCTGGAGTAACGCATGAGTGAATCGGCCCGGATGTCTGTTCAGGTACAAAGTCTCTATATCGCTTCTCAATCCTCGCCGGAAGAGGAGCGCTTCGTCTTTGCCTATACCATTACCATCCGCAATCTGGGTCGAAACGCCGTGCAGCTGCTGGGCCGCTACTGGCTCATCACTAACGGCAACGGGCGCGAAACCGAAGTTCAGGGCGAAGGCGTGGTTGGCGAGCAGCCCGTGATTGCGCCCGGCAGCGAATTTCAGTATACCAGCGGCGCTGTTATCGAAACGCCGATGGGCACCATGCAGGGACACTATGTGATGCAGGATGAAGAGGGGGAAACCTTTCACATCGACATCCCGGTGTTTCGCCTCGCCGTAGAAACCCATATACACTGATCTTTTCACCCTTCGCCCGGCTCTGCCGGGCGCGGTTTTTTATTGCGGATAATTCTCTATGAGCACATATCTGATTGGCGACGTTCACGGTTGTTACGATGAGCTGCGCGCTCTGCTGGAGCAGGTCGACTTTTCGCCTGAGCAGGATACGCTGTGGCTGACCGGCGATCTGGTCGCGCGCGGCCCGGGTTCGCTTGAGGTATTGCGCTACGTAAAATCGCTCGGCGAGAGCGTACGTATGGTGCTGGGCAATCACGATTTACATCTGCTTGCGGTATTCGCCGGCATCAGCCGCAACAAACACAAGGATCGCCTGACGCCGCTGCTCGAAGCGGAGGACGCCGACGAGCTGCTTAACTGGCTGCGCCGTCAGCCGCTGTTGCAGGTCGATGAAGAGAAGAAGCTGGTGATGGCGCACGCTGGCATCACGCCGCAGTGGGATTTAGAGACGGCGCAGGCCTGCGCGCGCGAACTGGAGGCGGTGCTCTCCAGCGACAGCTATCCGCTTTTTCTGGACGCTATGTACGGCGATATGCCGAATAACTGGACGCCGGAGCTGAGCGGCCTGGCGCGCCTGCGCTTTTCCGCCAACGCCCTGACGCGCATGCGCTTCTGCTTCCCTAACGGCCAGCTCGATATGATCTGCAAAGAGGCGCCTGACTCCGCGCCGCCGCCGCTCAGGCCCTGGTTCACCATTCCCGGCAAGCTGCCTGACGATTACACTCAGGTGTTCGGCCACTGGGCCTCGCTGGAGGGCAAAGGCACGCCGCGCGGCGTGATTGGCCTGGATACCGGCTGCTGCTGGGGCGGCGTGCTGACGCTGCTGCACTGGGAAAGTCAGCGCTACTATACGCAGCCTTCCAGCCGTCAGTCGTCGGCAACCGACAGCGTCCCGCCGCAGCAGTCCGCCTGAGAGAGGCGCAAAAGAAAACGCCTTGTCGGTGGACAAGGCGTGAAACAGTGCCGACGCGGTAGACCGGGCTCGATCGCAAAGTCGCTCAAGGCATCCATGCTCGCTCGGCCCGCGGCATCCATGGCGCGGGACGCTTTGCTCTCCGATCCCTGTCTACCACTTGCAAACGTTTTAATCATTTGCCAAATGCCCTTCAACAAGGCGTTTTGCTGATTAACGCTTAGCGGCGATCGAGGATTTCGAAGCAGTAGCTGTGGGAGTTCTGCTCGTCGGCGTCATGAAACTCGCTAAAGGTTGATTGCCATTCGTCCGGTTCGTAATCCGGGAACTGCGTGTCCCCTTCTACCTCGGCGTCGATATGGGTGAGATAGAGACGATCGGCGCGCTTCAGCATCTGCTCGTAGATCCGCCCGCCGCCAATCACCATTATCTCCGGCACGTCGCCGGCCGCTTTAATCGCCTCGTCCAGCGAGGTCACCCAGGTCACCCCTTCCGTCGCGCCAGGCTGGCTGCTGACGACGATATTAAGGCGTCCCGGCAGCGGACGACCGATGGATTCAAAGGTCAGACGACCCATAATCACCGGCTTGTTCAGGGTGTTACGTTTAAACCACGCCAAATCTGCAGGCAGATTCCACGGCATGGCACCTTCCATACCAATGACGCGATCTGCTGCTAATGCCGCGATCAGACTAATCATGTTAAGAGACTCACAGATAAAAAATTCGCGCCATCATACGTAAAGGCGAAACTTTCGTCGATAGCGGGAAGAGTGTAATTACGTAAAGGGCTTTTGCCACCGCATTTTTCTTACTCAGCAGAGTTTTACACCGCTTTTTTCCTGTGCAGCGCCCTAAGCCGCCAGATAAAATAGGTTACCTGGCACAAGGGCGGGAATAGCGCGTTTCAGCTTGACCTGACGGGAACGGCTGCTCTGATTTGATTAAAAAAGGGACCAATAAAGTGAACCACTATCTGACGGTTTTAAAAATGTATGCGGTCGTCAACGGTCGCTGTCGTCGCAAAACGTTCTGGCTGTTTTTATTATTCAGCACGCTGATTTCGCTGGCCTGCAGCGCAGTCGATGAACTGCTCGGACTGAAGATTTTTTCTGATCAGGGGCTGCTTTCGCTCATCTACTCTGTTGCCGTGCTGATCCCCTCTGTCGCCGTCGGCGTACGCCGCCTGCACGATCTCGATCGCTCCGGCTGGTGGCTGCTGATTATGTTGATTCCGCTGCTGGGCACGCTGCTGCTGCTGATTTACTTCTGCCTGCGCGGCACGGTCGGTCCCAACCGATTTGGCCCCGATCCGCTGGATGAAGCCGCGATCGGCCCCTAAAAAAACGGCTCCCGAGGGAGCCGTTTTATGTTTTGACGATTAGAAATCGTAGCGCAGACGCACCAGGTTCATATCGCCCAGGTTGTCGGTGCTGGAGGTAAAGACGTGTTCGTAGTCGACGCGGAAACCATAGTCGAGGAACAGCGTGACGCCCACGCCGTTGTCGATGCGCTGGTAGTTGCGGCCGTTAACATACTCCAGGCGATCGCCCATCACGTAAGGCTGCACCGCTTTCAGACCGTACTGCTTAACCGGGATCTTGTAGCCGGCGAAGTATTCCAGGCCCCACGCGTCATCGGCAAAGTAGTCGTTGACGTTGCTGCGCTTGGTCAGCAGGAAGTTTTGATACCAGCCGCCGCCCGCAGAGAGCGTCCAGTTGCCCGGCTTCCAGCTTAATGCGGTGCCGTAGATGTTCTGGTTGTAGTCGCCGCTGTCGCTATTGCCCGGGTTACGCATCTCCGCGCGGGTGTAGTTCCACGCCGTGCCCCAGGTCAGGTCGTCGGTAATATGGTAATCCACGCCCAGCGAACCGCCGCCTTTGCGCTTGTAGCGCAGGCCGTTGCCCGGCAGGTATTCGTTGTCGCTGAACAGATAAGAGGCGTAGAGATCGACCGCGCCGAAGCTGTTTTTATACTTCAGCTGCTTGCGCGAACGGTAAGAGCCGTCGTAATCGCCGTTGATGCCGTTGCCCGGCGCCTGGCCTTTCATGTCGTAATCCCAGATATCGGTCTTCGCGCCGACAACGTCATAGAAAACGCTGTTCTGCTGGCCGAAATAGATCTCGCCCCAGGTTTTGCTTTTCAGGCCGGTATAGAGCTGGCGACGCGTGGTATCGTTGGCGCCATCTTTATAATGGTTATCCCAGTCGAATACCGCAGGAATATTAACGCCCACCTCGTAGTAGCTGGCCCAGCTAATATCGTCGAACAGATAGTAGTCAGCGGCGAAACGGAAGCGGGTGCCGCCGTCAAAGCCATTACGCTTGTAGGATTTATCATTGACGCCGGTCTGGTGTTCGAACTGCGGACGGATACTGCCGCCCACGGTGAAGTTCAGTCGGCTCAGCGGATCGCCCGCCTGCGGATCTTGTTTAAGCAGAGTAATTTCAGCCTGGCTGGCAAAGGGCGCAGCCGCCATTAACGCAGCAATAGCGCTCAGTGTGAAAGCACGCATTTTCATTTTTTTATAAATCCCTGATTGGCCTGGAAGAATAGGCGGCGAAATATTACGTTGAGCAGACAGACTTTCGCTTTATAAATTTGTGCGGTTTTTACGGAAAATAGCAACAATAGCATTGTGCGCTAAGCCTAAAGACAAATGCGCAAAACTTTAATCGTTTTTAGTTATTTATTATTAAAGCTGGTGATAAAAAAATAAAAAAAACGGCCCCGCAGGGCCGTTTAATTATGCACGGAAATTAACCGTTAATAAGCGCGTGCATTTCCTGTACGGAAATGACTTTTTCCGTTGGATCCGCATTCAGCGACATCGCCGTAGCGAAACCGCCGTTCAGCGTGGTGTCGTAGTGCACCTTATACTGCAGCGCGCTGCGGCGAATCACGCGCGAATCCTCAATCGCCTGACGACCGGCAGTGGTGTTGACGATATAGGTATATTCGCCGTTCTTCAGGCGATCCTGAATATGCGGACGACCTTCGTGCACCTTATTCACCAGACGCGGGTTAATGCCCGCTTCGCCCAGCACCACGGCGGTGCCGTGAGTGGCGTCCAGCTCAAAGCCGAACTTCAGCAGCTTGGCCGCCAGATCGACAATGCGCTTCTTATCGCCTTCGCGTACCGACAGCAGCGCGCGGCCGCTCTTCTTCATGTTGCTCTGAGCGCCCAGCATCGCTTTCGAGAAGGCTTCGGCAAAGGTGCGGCCCACGCCCATCACTTCGCCGGTGGAGCGCATTTCCGGGCCGAGAATTGGATCCACGCCCTGGAATTTGTTGAACGGCAGCACCACCTCTTTCACCGAGTAGTACGGCGGGATCACCTCTTTAGTAACGCCCTGCTCGGCCAGCGTTTTGCCTGCCATGACGCGCGCCGCCACTTTCGCCAGCGGCACGCCGGTGGCTTTAGAGACGAACGGCACGGTACGCGCCGCGCGCGGGTTGACCTCAATCAGGTAAACCTCGTTGTCCTTCACCGCGAACTGCACGTTCATCAGGCCGCGCACGTTGAGTTCGAACGCCAGGCGCTCGACCTGCTGACGCATTACGTTCTGAATCTCCTGGCTCAGCGTATAGGCGGGCAGCGAACAGGCGGAGTCGCCCGAGTGCACGCCCGCCTGCTCGATGTGCTCCATGATGCCGCCAATCAGCACGCGCTCGCCGTCGCAGATCGCGTCCACGTCCACCTCGACCGCGTCGTCCAGGAAGCGGTCCAGCAGCACCGGCGCATCGTTGGAGACAGAGACAGCGGTCTGGAAGTAGCGCTTGAGGTCGATCTCGTCGTAGACGATCTCCATTGCGCGGCCGCCCAGCACATAAGAAGGACGCACCACCAGCGGATAGCCGAGGCTGGCCGCTTTCTCCACCGCCTGCTCCAGCGTAGTGACGGTGGCGTTAGCCGGCTGCTTCAGGTTCAGGCGATCGACCGCCTGCTGGAAGCGCTCGCGGTCTTCGGCGCGGTCAATCGCGTCCGGGCTGGTGCCGATAACCGGCACGCCCGCCGCTTCCAGCGCGCGCGCCAGCTTCAGCGGCGTCTGACCGCCGTACTGCACGATCACGCCTTTCGGCTGCTCGATGCGCACGATCTCCAGCACGTCCTCCAGCGTGACCGGCTCGAAGTAGAGACGGTCAGAGGTGTCGTAGTCGGTAGAAACCGTTTCCGGGTTGCAGTTCACCATAATGGTTTCGAAACCATCTTCGCGCAGCGCCAGCGCGGCGTGCACGCAGCAGTAGTCGAACTCGATGCCCTGCCCGATGCGGTTTGGTCCGCCGCCCAGCACCATAATCTTGTCGCGATCCTGATTCGGGTTCGCCTCGCACTCCTCTTCATAGGTGGAGTACATATAGGCGGTATCGGTGGCGAATTCGGCGGCGCAGGTATCGACGCGCTTATAGACCGGATGCAGATTGTACTGCTGACGCAACTTGCGGATCTCGCCTTCCGAGACGCCCGCCAGCGACGCCAGACGCGCGTCGGCGAAGCCTTTGCGCTTCAGCGTACGCAGGAACGGCTGGCTCAGGCCGTTGACGCCTTCGCGCGCCACCTGCTCTTCCAGACGCACCAGCTCTTCGATCTGCACCAAGAACCAGCGATCGATATTGGTCAGGTTAAAGACGCCGTCGACCGACATCCCGGCGCGGAACGCATCGGCGATATACCAGATACGCTCAGCGCCGGCATCTTTCAGCTCGCGGCGAATGCGGGTCAGCGCATCGGCGTCGTCAAGGTGCACTTTCGGGTCGAAGCCGTTGGCGCTCACTTCCAGGCCGCGCAGCGCTTTCTGCATCGACTCCTGGAAGGTGCGGCCAATCGCCATCACCTCGCCGACCGATTTCATCTGCGTGGTCAGACGGTCGTTCGCGCCAGCGAATTTCTCGAAGTTAAAGCGCGGGATCTTGGTGACGACATAGTCGATAGAGGGTTCAAAGGACGCCGGGGTCAGACCGCCGGTAATGTCGTTCATCAGCTCGTCCAGCGTGAAGCCGACCGCCAGCTTGGCCGCCACTTTGGCGATCGGGAAGCCGGTCGCCTTAGAGGCGAGCGCCGAGGAGCGCGAGACGCGCGGGTTCATTTCGATCACGATCAGACGGCCGTCCTTCGGGTTGACCGAGAACTGCACGTTAGAGCCGCCTGTTTCCACGCCGATTTCACGCAGCACCGCCAGCGAGGCGTTACGCATGATCTGATACTCTTTATCGGTCAGCGTCTGCGCCGGCGCGACGGTGATGGAGTCGCCGGTGTGAATGCCCATGGCGTCGAAGTTTTCGATAGAGCAGACGATGATGCAGTTGTCGTTCTTGTCGCGCACCACCTCCATCTCATACTCTTTCCACCCAATCAGCGACTCATCGATCAGCAGCTCGTTGGTCGGCGAGAGGTCGAGGCCGCGTTCGCAGATCTCTTCAAACTCTTCACGGTTGTAGGCGATGCCGCCGCCGGTGCCGCCCATGGTGAACGAGGGGCGAATAATGCACGGGAAGCCGACATCTTCAGCCACGGCCAGCGCTTCTTCCATGGTATGGGCGATGCCTGAACGCGCCGTATCCAGTCCGATGCTTTTCATCGCCACGTCGAAACGACGGCGATCTTCTGCTTTGTCGATCGCATCAGCCGTGGCGCCAATCATGGTGACGCCGAACTCTTCCAGCACGCCCTGACGCTCCAGCTCCAGCGCGCAGTTCAGCGCGGTCTGGCCGCCCATGGTCGGCAGCACCGCATCCGGTCGCTCTTTTTCGATAATTTTGCGTACCACTTCCCAGTGAATCGGCTCGATATAGGTCGCATCGGCCATCTCCGGGTCGGTCATGATGGTCGCCGGGTTGGAGTTTACCAGAATGACGCGGTAGCCCTCTTCGCGCAGCGCCTTACACGCCTGCGCGCCAGAGTAGTCAAACTCACAGGCCTGGCCGATAACAATCGGGCCTGCGCCAAGGATCAGGATGGATTTTATATCTGTACGTTTCGGCATTTTCTGGCTCCTGATTACTTAGCTTTCGAACGGTAGGCTTCGATCAGCTCGATAAAGTGATCGAACAGCGGCGCAGCGTCGTGCGGGCCCGGGCTCGCTTCCGGATGACCCTGGAAGCTGAACGCCGGTTTATCGGTGCGGTGAATGCCCTGCACCGTTTTGTCGAACAGCGAAATGTGCGTCACGCGCAGGTTCGCCGGCAGGCTGGCGTCATCGACGGCAAAGCCGTGGTTTTGCGCGGTGATCATGACGCGGTTGTTGTCGAGATCCTGCACCGGATGGTTGCCGCCGTGGTGGCCAAGTTTCATCTTCACCGTTTTCGCGCCGCTCGCCAGCGCCAGCAGCTGATGGCCGAGGCAGATGCCAAACACCGGAACTTCCGTCTCGAGGAAAGCTTTGATCGCGCTGATGGCGTAATCGCACGGCTCCGGGTCGCCTGGTCCGTTAGAGAGGAAAATCCCGTCTGGGTTAAGCTTCAGCACCTCTTCGGCAGGCGTCTGCGCCGGCACCACCGTCAGGCGACAGCCGCGATCCACCAGCATGCGGAAAATATTGAATTTCACGCCGTAATCGTAGGCCACGACGTGATACGGCAGCGCTTCCGCGCTCTTCGCCTGCGGCAGGCCCTCGTTCAGCGTCCAGGAGCCCTGCTGCCAGCTATAGGTCTCCGCCGTTGTGACTTCTTTCGCCAGATCCATCCCTTTCAGTCCCGGGAACGCCTGCGCTTTCTGCAGCGCCAGCGCCGCATCCGGGTTGTCGCCCGCGATGATGCAGCCGTTTTGCGCCCCTTTTTCACGCAGCAGGCGCGTCAGCTTGCGGGTGTCGATATCGGCGATGCCCACCACGTTATTGCGCTGCAGGTAAGCTGACAGGCTCTCTTCGCTGCGAAAGTTGCTGACAATCAGCGGCAGGTCGCGAATGACCAGGCCCTGCGCGTGAATTTGCGTGGATTCTGCGTCAGCGGCGTTGACGCCGACATTGCCGATATGGGGATAAGTGAGGGTGACGATCTGGCGGGAATAGGAGGGATCAGTGAGTATTTCTTGATAACCGGTCATTGACGTATTGAAAACGACCTCCCCCACTGCCGATCCCGTTGCCCCTATGGCCCGACCGTGGAATTGGGTTCCGTCTTCCAGAACCAAGAGCGCTGACTTAATCAAAACATCCTCCAGGGAATAAACAGTCACAATATGTTCATATTAATTCAAAATGTGGCCCTGAAGCAAGGCAAAAACCGCCTGAGTGGTCGATTTTTGGCAAATTGCGCGCATTCTAATGATCGCACTCCGGCTTGTCTACCCTGAAGCACGTTTTTTTAGGGTTTTTGAGCCACTGAAGGGAAAAACCAGGAATAAGTCGCAAAAAAGCGATATTACCGGCAGGAATAAACGGTTGCCTGAGGAAAATAAAATAAAAGCGAGCCGTAGAGACCACTATTTTTGACCAAATGGTCAAAAAAGGTCTTTTTTTAATCACGCAGACAGATAAAAAGCACCATTTTATACCTTTAGGCATAAATACAAACGAAACCCGTCATTTATATAAAAAAATAAAGGGCGATAATGCTATCGCCCTGTTCAATCAATCTCTTACTGATTGAAATAACCACATCACGATGGTTCACAACATTCACAGCATCGATAAATCCAGCACGTCACGCATATCATAAAGGCCAGATTTCTTCTCTTTCAGCCACAATGCTGCCTTAACCGCGCCATTTGCGAAGGTCATGCGGCTTGAAGCCTTGTGGGTTATCTCAACGCGTTCGCCGATATCTGCAAACATCGCCGTATGCTCGCCGACGATGTCGCCCGCGCGCACCGTAGCGAAACCGATAGTCTGCGGCTTGCGCTCGCCGGTATGCCCTTCGCGCGCGTAGACGGCATGATCCTTTAAATCCCAGTTCATGGCGTCGGCAATCGCTTCGCCCATCGCCAGCGCCGTGCCGGAAGGCGCGTCAACCTTATGGCGGTGGTGCGCTTCGACAATTTCGATATCGGCGTAGTCGCCCATCACCTTCGCCGCTTTCTCCAGCAGCTTGAGCACCAGATTCACGCCGACGCTAAAGTTAGCGGCGAAGACGATACCGATATCGGCGGCGGCAGCCTGAATCGCCGCTTTGCCCGCATCGTCGAAGCCGGTGGTGCCGATCACCATCGCCTTATTGTGTTCGCGACACAGCGCCAGATAGTGCAGCGTGCCTTCAGGGCGGGTGAAATCCACCAGCACGTCAAAGTCATCCATCACGCTGCGTAAATCGTCGGCGATAATCACGCCGTTTTTCCCCAGCCCGGCCAGTTCGCCGGCGTCGCTGCCAGTCAACGAGGATCCGGGACGCACCAGCGCGGCGCCCAGCTCGACGCCCTTCGCCTGCTGCGTCGCCTCAATCAGATTGCGTCCCATGCGGCCTGACGCGCCTACGATGGCAATGCGGTAATTACTCATATTTATTCATTCCTGATACAAAACTATGCATGCAAAGCGCAATCAGGTTAACGGTCAGTCAACAGACGCGCCACTACTAAACCGGGATAATTAGAATTTCAGGGTAGCGCTTACCGATTATCAGTAAAAGCAATTCCGCCGGCTGGAACTCAACTCTTTCGCCCATAAAAAAGGCCGACTGTCGTCGGCCTTTCAGCAAGCTGAGAGTGCAGGATTACTGCACGTTGCGCACTTCGACGCGCAGCTCTTTCGGCACTTCAAAAACAATGTTCTCTTCACGGCCGATTAGCTCGATGGCCGCTTCGCCACCCATTTCGCGCAGGCGCTGGATCACCTGCTGCACCAGAATGTCGGGCGCCGATGCGCCAGCGGTTACGCCGATGCACGCAATGCCTTTTACCCACTCTTCCTGGATGTCGTCCGCGGAGTCGATCAGTTTCGCCAGCTTGCCAGCGCGCTGCGCCAGCTCCGCGAGCCGATTGGAGTTTGAGGAGTTCTTCGAGCCGACCACCAGCACCACTTCCGCATCGCGCGCCAGCACGCGCACCGCTTCCTGCCGGTTGGTAGTGGCATAGCAGATATCGTCCTTACGCGGACCGATAATTGCCGGAAAGCGCGCGCGCAGCGCATCGATCACGTCAGAGGTATCATCGACCGACAGCGTGGTCTGCGTCATAAAGCAGAGATTGCTCTCATCCTTTACCTGCAGCTTAAAGACGTCTTCCGGCGACTCCACCAGATACATGCCGCCGTTCGGGTTGCTGTACTGGCCCATGGTGCCTTCGACTTCCGGATGCCCGGCATGGCCGATCAGGATCGCTTCCACCCCTTTACGGCTGGCGCGCGCCACCTCCATATGCACCTTGGTCACCAGCGGACAGGTGGCGTCGAACAGCATCGTCAGGCTGCGCGCTTTCGCTTCGGCGCGAACCGCCTGCGATACGCCGTGCGCCGAGAAAATCAGAATGGCGTTATCCGGCACTTCGCTGATCTCTTCGATAAAGATCGCGCCGCGTTCGCGCAGGCTGTTCACCACGTAGCGGTTGTGCACCACTTCATGACGTACATAGATCGGCGCGCCGTACATCTCCAGCGCACGCTCGACAATGCTGATGGCGCGATCGACGCCGGCGCAGAAGCCGCGCGGGTTAGCCAGCAGGATTTGCATCGTTTGCCTCCAGTGCCGGATTGACTTCCAGCACGTCGATATCGAAGTGAACCTGATGACCGGCCAGCGGATGGTTGAAATCCACGGTGATGGAATCCCCGGAGATTTCGCGGATCACGCCGGGCATTTCGCTGCCGCCCATGCCGGTAAAGAGCATGATGGCGCCGATTTCCGGCTCGCCCGCATTAATAAAGTCGCGGCGCGAGAAGTACTGGATCAGATCCGGGCTGACGGCGCCGAACGCCGCTTCCGGCTCCAGCGTAAAGGCGTGCTTGTCGCCCGCCTTCAGTCCCAGCAGCTCCTGCTCCAGCGCGGCGGAAAGGCTGCCGTCGCCCAGGCGGAACAGCGCCGGTTTGCCGGACGCGGAGGTCGACTCCGCGACGGAGCCATCCTCAAGCTTCAGCGTGAAATGCAGCAGCACCGCGCTGTCGCGCTCTACAGAGACTGTCATGTCTTACCCTTGTTTTGCCTGTTTGCCGGAGGGGCTGAGAAAGCCCTCCAGCACCACTAACGCGGCGCCGATACAGATGCCGCAGTCAGCGATATTAAAGGTGGCGAAATGCCAGTCACCGATATAGAAGTCGATAAAGTCGACGACGAATCCGTGATAAGCACGATCGAACAGGTTGCCCGCCGCGCCGCCGATAATCAGCGCGTAGGCGATATTAACGATCTTCTGGCTGGCGCGGCTGCGGTACATCATCACCAGCAGCGCCACCACGATAGCGATGGCGATGCCGGCGAAGAACCAGCGCTGCCAGCCGCCTTTATCCGCCAGGAAGCTGAACGCCGCGCCGTAGTTGTGCGCGTAGAACAGGTTGAGGAACGGCATCAGCGGCTGCGTTTCATGCAGCATCATGTTGTTCATCACCCACTGTTTGCTGGCGAAATCGACCAGGATCACCGCCAGCACCAGCCATACCCAGCGTAAGCCGGTTGAGAGAATAGGTTTACGCATCAGGCAAATTTACGCTCTTCGCCGTTGCCGGCCAGGTTGGTGTAACAGCGTCCGCACACGGCAAGATGCTCCGCGTTCTGGCCGACGTCCGTAGTGTAGTGCCAGCAGCGCGGGCATTTCTCGCCTTCCGCTTTATGCAGCGCGATTTTCAGACCTTTTACCAGCTCGCTCTGCTGCGCTTCTTCGCTCGCCAGCGCGTAATCCGCCACCGTCGCGCCTGAGGTCAGCAGCACAAAGCGCAGCTCGTCGCCCAGCGCCTGCAGCTTCTCAGCCAGCGCCGCATCGGCATAGAGCGTCACCGTCGCTTCCAGCGCGCCGCCGATACGCTTGTCGCTGCGCGCCTGCTCGATAGCCTTGTTGACTTCGCCGCGCACCTTCAGCAGCTCCGCCCAGTAGGCGTCGTTCAGCGCCTCGTCCTGCGACAGACCGAACAGGCCGCTATACCACTCCTCGGTGAAGACGTACTGCGCGCGTTTGCCCGGCAGATAGCCCCAGATTTCGTCGGCGGTAAAGGACATGATCGGCGCCATCCAGCGCACCAGCGCCTCGGCGATATGCCACAGCGCGGTCTGGCAGCTGCGGCGCGCCAGGCTGTCGCCCTTCGCGGTGTACTGACGATCCTTGATGATATCCAGGTAGAAGGAGCCCATCTCGACCGAGCAGAACTGCATCAGGCGCTGGATAACCTCATGGAAATCGTAGTTGTCGTACGACGCGACGATATCCGCCTGCGCCGCCTGCGCGCGACCGACCGCCCAGCGATCCACCACCACCATCTCTTCCGGCGCCACCATATCGGTTTCCGGATTGAAGCCGTTGAGGTTCGCCAGCAGGAAGCGCGCGGTGTTGCGGATACGACGATAGGCGTCGGCAGAGCGCTTCAGGATTTCGTCAGAGACCGCCATCTCGCCAGAGTAGTCGGTAGAGGCGACCCACAGACGCAAAATATCCGCGCCCAGTTTGTTCATCACGTCCTGCGGCGAAACGGTGTTGCCGATCGACTTGGACATCTTGCGGCCCTGACCATCCACGGTAAAACCGTGGGTCAGCACCTGGCGATAAGGCGCTTTGCCCTTCATCGCGGTAGAGATCATCAGCGAAGACATAAACCAGCCGCGATGCTGGTCGGAGCCTTCCAGATACATATCGGCAGAGTGGCCGCCGAACTCCGGACGCGCGTCGACCACCGCATAGCTGGTGGAGCCGGAGTCGAACCAGACGTCAAGCGTATCCGGCACTTTCACATAGCTGTCGGCGTCGTCGCCCATCAGATCGCGCGGATCGAGATCCCACCACGCCTGAATGCCGTCCTGCTCGACGCGCTGCGCGACTTTCTCCATCAGCGCCAGCGTATCGGGATGCAGCTGCTCGGTCTCTTTATGCACGAACAGCGCCATCGGTACGCCCCAGGTGCGCTGACGAGAGATGCACCAGTCCGGGCGATTGGCCACCATCGCTTCAATACGCGCCTGGCCCCAGTCCGGGATCCACTGCACGCCTTTGATCTCTTTCAGCGACTGCGCGCGCAGCCCTTTCTGATCCATGCTGATGAACCACTGCGGCGTAGCGCGGAAGATGATTGGCGTTTTGTGACGCCAGCAGTGCGGGTAGCTGTGCAGCAGTTTTTCCACATGCAGCAGCGCGCCCTTCTCTTTCAGCAGCTCAACGATAACGTCGTTAGCTTTGAAGACGTTCAGGCCGTCGAGGGTCGGATAGGTGCCCGGCAGATAGGTGCCGTCCGGGCCAACCGGGTTTGCCACTTCGATGCCATATTTCTGGCCGATAACATAGTCGTCCGGACCGTGGCCCGGCGCAGTGTGCACGGCACCGGTACCGGCTTCGAGCGTAACGTGCTCGCCCAACACCACCGGCGACTGAATGTTCACCAGGAAAGGATGCTGGAAGGTCAGACGCTCCAGCGCCGCACCTTTGCATTCGCCCAGCACGGTCCACTCGGCGACGCCAGCGCGCTTCAGCACGCTCTCGACCAGCTCTTTCGCGAGGATCAGGGCGCGACCGTCGATCTGCACCAGTTGATAGTCAAATTCCGGATGCAGCGAGATAGCGCGGTTGGCCGGCATGGTCCAGGGCGTGGTGGTCCAGATCACCAGCGAGATTGGGCCGTTGACCGGCGCGTCGCCGAACTGCGCGCGCACCGCGTCGCGGTCTACCGCGTTGAACATGACGTCGATAGAGGGCGAGGTTTTGTCATAGTATTCGACTTCCGCTTCCGCCAGCGCCGAGCGGCAGTCCAGACACCAGTGCACCGGCTTCGCGCCCTTGTGCAGATGGCCGTTGCCGATGATTTTGCCCAGCGCGCGGATGATATTGGCTTCGGTCTGGAAGTTCATCGTCAGATAGGGACGATCCCAGTCGCCCAGCACGCCGAGACGGATAAAGTCCGCCTTCTGCCCTTCCACCTGCTCGGCGGCGTATTTGCGGCACGCTTCGCGGAATTCGGCCGGCGTGACTTTTTCGCCCGGCTTGCCGATCATCTGCTCGACCTTATGCTCGATCGGCAGACCGTGACAGTCCCAGCCCGGCACGTAAGGCGAATCGAAGCCCGCCATGCCTTTCGACTTAACGATAATGTCTTTCAGAATCTTGTTAACTGAGTGACCAATATGGATGCTGCCGTTGGCATAGGGAGGGCCGTCATGCAGGATAAAGGTTTTTTTCCCTTTTTTGGCTTCGCGGATGATGCCGTACAGGTTGTCATCATACCAGCGCTGCAGCATTCCCGGCTCGCGTTTGGCAAGGTCGCCACGCATCGGGAACCCCGTTTCGGGCAAATTCAGGGTAGATTTATAGTCACTCATCAGATTCTCGTTTCCGTATTTTGCGGGGTTAAAGCCCAAAGAAGCGCCGGGCGGTTACCACATCTTTCGCAATTTGTTCTTTCAACGCCTCCAGTGAGGCAAAGCGCTGCTCGTTACGTATCTTATGCTTCAGCACCACATCAATGTGCTTTCCATACAGATTGATATTGATGTCAAGCAGGTGAACTTCAAGCTGCTGGCGCAATCCTTTTACCGTCGGTCGCGTGCCGATATTGGCGACGCCGGGAACGGGCGCGCCCAGGCCGAGCACTTCCACCGCATACACGCCTTTCACCGGCGAGACGATGCGGCGTAAAGGGAGATTCGCGGTGGGAAAACCGATGGTGCGTCCCAGTGCATCGCCGTGCACGACGCGGCCAGAGATACTGAAAGGATGGCCCAGCAGCGTTTGCGCCAGCGCTAAGTCGTCATCAGCCAGCGCCTGACGCACGGCGGTGCTGCTGATGCGCTTGCCGCCGTCGCAGAAGGTTTCGGTGCTGACGACGTCAAAGCCGTACTCGGCACCCGCCTTCTGTAATAACAGGAAATCCCCCTGACGACCAGCGCCAAAGCGGAAATCATCCCCCACCGCCAGGTACTTAACGCCCAGCTTATCCACCAGCAGATCGGTGATGAAACACTGCGCCGACTGTGCGGCGAAGCGGCGGTCAAAGCGCACGCAGAGCACGCGATCGACGCCCGCCTCCGCCAGGAACTTCAGCTTCTCCCGCAGGCGCGTCAGGCGCGCCGGCGCTTTGTCTCCGGCAAACAGCTCAAGCGGCTGCGGCTCGAACAGCATCACCATCACCGGAAGCTGGCGTTTTCGTCCCTCTTCGCACAGGCGCGCCATCAGCGCCTGATGGCCGCGATGTACGCCGTCGAAGTTACCAATGGTCAGGACGCAGCCGCGATGCTGCTCGTTTAGATTATGAATACCGCGGATAAACTTCATGGCTGACTCAAACCGGTGGAAATCGGCGGATTATACCCTTGAAACCGGCTAAGGTTAACCCGTAGCCACACCTTTCCTGCGCAGAAGGCGCCATTTATCGGGGCCCGACGCATGCCGCCCGTTTATCCGAGAATTTTGTTGGGAAAGGCTGTATTCAACGAGGGGAAGCTGGTAGAATCTTGCGCCATCAATTACGTAACCGGGCGTGGTTTGTAAAACGACGCTTATTTGCACAAATCCATTGACAAAAGAAGGCTCAAAAGGCATAGTCCTCGGCCTTTGATTTGTCCATATAGAACACATTTGGGAGTTGGACCTTGGCTAATATCAAATCAGCTAAGAAACGCGCCGTAACATCTGAAAAACGTCGCAAGCATAACGCGAGCCGTCGTTCTATGATGCGTACTTTCGTTAAGAAAGTATACGCGGCGATCGCAGCTGGCGACAAAGCTGCTGCGCAGAACGCATTTAACGAAATGCAACCACTCGTGGACCGTCAGGCTGCTAAAGGTCTGATCCACAAAAACAAAGCTGCACGTCATAAAGCAAACCTGACTGCTCAGATCAACAAAATGGCGTAAGCCTTTGTTCATCGCTTTGTAAAAAGAACCGGCGCTAAGCCGGTTTTTTTTCGTCTTAAGCAAGCGCCTGCTCCAGGCAAACGTCTGATTCAGACGCTGCCCGAAGCGGCACGATTAAAGACTCGCGCTAAGCCGTTCGCGGCGCCAGACGCCGTCCCAGAATTACATAGCCCGCTACCGCAGAGAGAATCGATCCCAGCAGAATGCCCAGCTTCGCCAGCGTGATAAGCTGCGGATTACTCTCGCCGTAGGCCAGCGAGGCGATAAAAATCGACATGGTAAAGCCGATGCCGCACAGCACGCCGACCGCGGCGATATCCGCCAGGCGGGTATTGTGCGGCAGCGTCGCCAGCCTGAACTTCACCGCCAGCCAGCAGAAAAGCGTAATGCCCACAGGCTTACCAATCAGCAGTCCTGTGACAATCCCCAGCGGCAGCAGCGAGAAGATATCTCCTGCATGCACGCCCTCCAGCGACACGCCGGCATTGGCGAAGGCGAACAGCGGCAGGATCAGCCAGCGCACCCAGGGATGGAGCGCATGCTCAAGATGAATGGCCGGTGAATGACCCTCCTGCTTTTTCAGCGGGATCAGGAAGCCTACTACCACGCCCGCCAGCGTTGCATGCACGCCCGATTTCAGCACCGCGGTCCACAGCACCATGCCGACCAGCAGATAGAGGCCGGTATTGCGCACGTTCAGCAGATTCATCGCCGCCAGCACGACAATCGCCCCTGCGGCGACGCCTAGCGCGGCTATCGACAAATCGCTGGTGTAGAACAGCGCAATCACGACGATCGCGCCGAGATCGTCGATAATCGCCAGCGCCATCAGGAAGATTTTCAACGCCGGCGGCACGCGGCTGCCGAGCAGCGCGAGAATGCCCAGCGCGAAGGCGATATCGGTGGCGGTGGGAATCGCCCAGCCGCTGCGCGTAGCAGCATCTGCACCGTTAAACGCCAGAAACAGCAGCCCGGGCACCAGCATACCGCCCAGCGCGGCGATCAGCGGGAAAATCGCCTGTTCGCGCTTCGCCAGCGCGCCCATCACCATCTCGCGCTTCACCTCTAAGCCGACCATCAGGAAAAAGATCGCCATAAGCGCGTCATTGATCCACAGCAGCAGGTTCTTGCTGATATCGAGCGATCCAAAGCGGAACTCGACCGGTATGGCCAGCAGGTTCTGATAAGCCTGCTGGGTGCCAGCGTAGTTCGCCAGGAACATCGCCAGCGCAGCCGCCAGAATAAGCACGACGCCGCTTGTAGCATCATTCTGTAGCCATTTTTTAAGTTTAATATTCACATCATCTCCCGACTCATTACCTGTGCTATTCCAGAGCAGCAGCTATCATAGCGGTTAACAAACCGTTGTTCGGTTATTAAAAGGCGTATTTACGGAACTTTAAGCACTATGCGGCGAAAACAGCATAAAAAAAGCCAGCGACTGAGCGCTGGCTTTATGCTTACCGAATACGAATTAGCGGGTTAAATCGTCAAAGAACTTCTTCACGCCGTCAAAGAAGCTTTTCGAACGCGGGCTGTTGTTCTCGCCGGTCGGGCCGCCAAAGCTCTCTTCCAGGTCGCGCAGCAGCTTTTTCTGCTTCTCGTTCAGATTAACCGGCGTTTCCACCACGACACGGCACAGCAGATCGCCGACCGCGCCGCCGCGCACCGATTTCACCCCTTTGCCGCGCATGCGGAACAGCTTGCCGGTCTGCGTTTCAGCCGGGACTTTCAGCTTCACGCGTCCATCAAGCGTCGGGACTTCGATCTCGCCGCCCAGCGCCGCCATGGCAAAGTTGATCGGCACTTCGCAGTAAAGGTTGTTGTCTTCACGCTCGAAGATCGGGTGTTTCTTCACCGATACCTGAACGTAGAGATCGCCGGCCGGCGCGCCCTGCTCGCCCGCTTCGCCTTCGCCGCTGAGACGAATGCGATCGCCGGTATCGACGCCTGCGGGGATTTTCACCGACAGGGTTTTCGATTTCTCGACGCGTCCATGACCATGGCAGGCGTTGCACGGATCTTTAATCACCGAGCCGCGACCGTGACAGGTCGGACAGGCCTGCTGTACGGTAAAGAAGCCCTGACGCATCTGCACCTGCCCTGCGCCGTGGCAGGTCGGACAGGTTTGCGGCTGAGAGCCCGCCTTCGCGCCGCTGCCGTGGCAGACGTCGCACTCCTGCAGCGTCGGGATGCGGATCTCTTTGGTCACGCCGCGCACCGCTTCTTCCAGCGTCAGCTCCATGTTGTAGCGTAAATCGGCGCCGCGCGCTGCGCGTTGACGACGACCGCCGCCAAAGATATCGCCGAAGACGTCGCCAAAGATATCGCTGAAGTCCGCGCCGCCGCCGCCAAAGCCGCCGCCGCCGAATCCACCGCCGCCCATGCCGCCCTGTGCAAAGGCCGCATGACCGTACTGATCGTATGCCGCGCGCTTCTGCGCGTCGGTCAGGATTTCGTAGGCTTCCTTGACCTCTTTGAATTTGGCTTCCGCTTCTTTGTCACCCGGATTACGGTCGGGGTGGAACTTCATCGCCAGGCGTTTATACG
>OKGA01000139.1_pt1 | contig 31090 bp, 21 predicted proteins | sample 1611451 | NCBI WGS metagenome assembly OKGA01 (sample SAMN04436745, study PRJEB24849) | human gut metagenome | biome: human gut; feature: NICU; material: stool | host: Homo sapiens | place: USA: Saint Louis, MO | collected 2010-12-22
CTGGCGAGCCCCTTAACACGCACGCCAGCAGCGGAGCGGCTGAAACTCCCTGCCGTCTGGCGGGCGGAACCCGCTCAGCGCCTGTTCGCGCGCTCAGCGCCCGCCTGCGCAGCAGGCAAAACCTACTGCGGATAAGCAACCCAGTCGCCGCCGTTCAGCCGGATCCACGGCTTGCCCTGATACATCATCACCACAGCATTGTCATTCTCCGACACCACCGGCGTCTGCGGCAGCTTGTCCGCCAGCACCGACATATTGACGTTTGGCGCGTTAAACACCTGCCCATCCACCACGCGAGAAACCAGCTCGGAAATCGCCAGCAGGCTGGTCGGCGCGTCGATGGCCAGCGGCTGACCCTGATGCGGCGCTTTCATGCCGACAAACTTAATGCCCACCGGCACATGCGTAATGCTCGGGCTGGGAATATCGCGCAGGCCCGACATCTGCATCTTGTCGCCCTGCAGCGCGGCGCCGTGCTCCGGCACCACCAGCACCATCACGCGTCGACCCGACTTCTCCAGATTAGTCAGGAACGCGTCAAGCTGATCGAACAGCAGCTGCGCGCGCGGCTTCCACGGCGCGGTTTTGGTGCTGCCGAGATCGCGCGTGCCATCATGCAGCGGGATCAGGTTATAGACCGGCGAGCCGTCGAACGAGGTCAGCTCTGGCGCAATGCCCGCCTGCGACATCAGCGGCGCCTGGATATTACCGTCGTCGCGCAGCTCTTTGAGATAGTTACCAAACACGCCGGTATGGTCCATCATCAGCTGCTCTTTAAAGCCCAGCTTCGCCAGATTATCAAACAGATAGCAGCGCGCGTCGGTCGGCTTATAGAGATCGCTGTGCGACGTCTGGCCGCAGCTGGCGCGCAGCAGACGAATTCCCGCCGGGCCGCTGTAGCCTGTGGCAGAGTTGTAGTTATTCAGCACGATATCGAAGTGGCGCCACAGCGGATGGCTGCGCAGCTGGGAGACGTCGATGTCCGACCAGGCGAGCGAGCAGATATTCACTACCAGAATATCGAACGGCTGCGAATCCGCAGGCAGGGTGTCGGGAAAATGGGTCACGCGCTTGCGTTCGCTGTCGTAAAAACGGTTCAGCCAGGCGGTCAGATTGGCGCTGGTGGGCGGCGCCGACTGATCGAGGCCGTCTGGCGCGTCGGCGGCCGGGCTCTGTCCGGCCGCTGGCGTCTGATTAAGCACCACTTCCGGCGTGGCGGCTTTGGTCGGCAGCAGCGACAGCGCGGGGCCGGCGATATTCAGCACGTTAAGCCAGATCAGCATCAGCGACACCAGCACCGTCACGCGGATCCACTGCGACACAAACAGATAGAGCACCAGCAGCGCAAAGGCGGCGCCGACCATCTGCCAGTTGATAAAGCGGTTAACCAGATCGAGCAGATAGGCGCCGGAGAAACCCGCTACCTGATCGCCCTGGCTGACAATGCTCTCCAGGCCCGGCAGCCAGGTGTCGTGCCAAAAGAGGCCGAAGCCGATGGGAATCGATATCCAGCTGCGCAGGCGGTGCAGGCGCGGCGAGGGCAGCGGGAACAGCAGCCAGGCCAGGAACACCAGATTGCTCAGGGCGTGAAAGTTGAGATAGCCGTACCACAGCAGGCCGAACTTGAGCAGAAAGTAGAAGTTCCAGCCGCCCAGCCCGCGCCAGTAAGACCATAAGCGGGAAGAGTGAGCGGAAGTCGGTTGATCGTTATTCATTAATGATTTGCATCCTTTTTCGAGGATTTACGCTGCCAGTGACCTTCAGACTTTAGCGCACGCGCAGGCAGCAGGCGATTCAGTATGCCGTTCCAGCGGCGCGGCAGCCATTGCCGATATAACGGCTTTAGAAACAGTAAGATGACTAACGCCAGCAGCGCAATTTGCACCCAGTCCATCAGGCTCATCAGCTTTTCATCTCCGGCAGTAAAGTAATCGGCTGGGGCGCGCTGCGTTCGCGCGTTTCCGCCGGTTCGTCAGCGCTCTGCGTCAGCTGGATCTGCGGCGTGATATCCTGCAGCGCATTCGGCGTCAGATTTTTTATGTTGTTGATTTCGGCGAGAATTTGATTGTCCTCAAACCAAACCATCCTGTTCGCGAAAAGCTCGTCGTGCGGTAGCGAAAAGATAAATTTCAGCGCTTTATCGAGATCGTTATAGCGGCAGGAAGAGAGAAACAGGATGACGCGATCGTCCAGCACCGTCACCAGATCGCCGAAGCGGCGCGGCTTGCACAGCGTCAGGATCTGCTGCGGTCTGAGCTGCGGCACCGGACGCAGCGCCACCAGCAGGCCTTTGTCGTTATCCGGCAGCAGGGTGTTGCCGATCAGCTGTCCCACCGCCTGACAGAAGGCGTCGAGGCGCAGATAGCCTTTCTCCTGCAGCGGCTGCAGCGCGGCGGTCAGCGCGTCCAGGTTAGCCGGCACGCGGCGGTTGAAAACCTGACCCTGCAGGCCTTCCAGCGTGGTCAAAAAGCGCGACATAGTGGCGCTGGCGGAAACGATGGCGCTGACGCCGCACGCCAGCAGCAGACGTTCGTCGCTGTAGCGCAGGCTGGTGCCCATTTCGCGCACCACGATTTTTAAGCCGTTGCCGCGCGCGCGGCGCAGGCTGTGCACCATTTTCGCCAGCTCGCCGATCAGGTCGCTGCGGCTCAGGCTGAAAATCACCGTCGCGGCGCTCGCCTGCTGGGCGCGCAAAAAGACCTGTTCATTATCATCAAACAGCTGCCACTGACGCGAAAGGGGCGGTGCGCCCTCCAGCACTATTTTATCGGCAAGATATTGTTGCTCGTCGTTTAAGCTGAGCGGTTCCTGCTTTTCATTTTCATTTACGGCGTAAAAGCGCTCGTCTTTGCAGTCAAGACGAATGGCGCGGTCGGCGAGCAACCGATCGCCGGCATACCACCAGTTAATTCGATATTGCCAGCTATCCTGTTGAAAGGCTAAATGCGCCAGGCCGTCTAGCTGGCGAAAATAACGCTGAAGATTATTACGCAGGTTAATTATCGTCGCGCCGGAGGTGACCATTAAAAGCGTCATCTGCTTTTTAATCAGCACCCGGCGCATGCGCTTTATCCACGAGGTTAACTCGGCGTCGTCCAGTTTATCCCACTGCGCCGCGCTGCTGTTAAAAATCACCAGCCCATTTTTACTGCCGAGCTTGCGGGAAAAGTCGCTCTCCAGACGCAGCAGGCTGCTTTTATTTTTAGGCAGAGAAAACAATGGGATACGGTCAGGTCCGCCTGCCGGGTCAGGCGTCAGCAGATCGCGCGGCTTTTCGTCTGCGCTGATAAGGGTGACGGATTGCTGCGCCAGGATCGCCTGACGAATAAAAGCGCGCGCATCTTCCTGACGCGCGCAGGTTACCCAATAACAGCCGGGCGTTTGCAATCCCGTTAATTCAGGCTGAACCTGCAACAGCCCCAGCGCAAAGGAATTTTTCATATTGAATTCGCGATTTGTTCAGTCCAGGCTAGCTTATTATAGACAGGGCAGGATGCAACCTGAGAAATTTAAAAATACGTTATGACAGACGGGTTCGCATTGATCTATCATCGCGCCGATTCAGGCAGCGTCGATTTAACGCCTGCGTGAATATAACCATCTTTTACCCGACGTTGTTTTATCCGTGGCGAAAAGTAATGAAAAATGAAAATGCTAATACTCTGGTCGCGTCCGACGGCCAACGTCAGGATGATATTAGCGCCTTGCGCGACGCTTTTTCTCTGCAGGCTTTTCGCTATATCGACATCGCTCGCGAAGAGCGGCTGGCGTACATTGTTGCGCGCTGGCCGCTGTTAGCCGAAACGTCGGCGGAACAGCCGGGAAGGTCGCGCTAATGCCGCTGATCGCGCTGCAAGGCGTACGCGGCGGTACAGGCGCCACCTCTATCGGCGCCGCGCTCGGCTGGGCGCTGACGGCGCTGGGCGAAAGCGTACTGCTGATTGACGGCTCGCCGTCGAGCCAGCTTGGCGCGCACTTTAACCTGCCCGCGCTGCCGGAAAAAGGCTGGATGCAGGCGCTGCTCGGCGGCGGCGCCTGGCAGAACGCTGCGCTGCGCTATCCCGATGGCCCTGATCTGCTGCCTCATGGCTCGCTTACTCATCAGAAAGATTTTACATTGCTGCGTCATGACGCCGCCCTCGCTGCGCCGCTGCTCGACGCGCTGGCGGATCTGCAGCGTCGCTATCGCTGGATAATTTTTGATCTGCCCGCGGATTCGTTGCCCTGGCATGAGGCTCTCTATCCGCGGCTCAACGGCGTAGTGCGCGTGCTGACGCCTGACGCCAACTGTCATCTTCGCCTCTACCAGCAGCCTTTTACGCCGCATACGCGCTTTCTGATCAATCAGTTCAACGCCAACAGCCGGCTGCAGCAGGATCTGCATCAGCTGTGGGTCGCGTCGCTGAATAACCTGATCCCGCTGCTTATCCATCGCGACGAAGCGCTGGCGGAAGCGCTGATGATGAAGCAGCCGGTAGGGGAGTATCGTCCCCATGCGCTGGTCAGCGAAGAGATCACTACGCTGGCGAACTGGCTGCTGCTCCATCTGAACGGAGAACAGCCGTGAATCCGCTGCGCTGGCTGCTGACTGCGCCGGTCTGGCAGGCGCTGCGTTCGCGCTACGTCACGGCGCGCGAGCGTGGCGCGTCCCGCTTCGCCAGCGGCCTGAATCTGTTCTGGTGCGCGCTGGGCTGGGCGCTGCTGCGTTTTGAGACGCCGGGCTGGCAGCGCATTATTCAGGATCGCCGCCGTCTCTATCCGCATATCTCGCCGGAGCGCCCGCGGCCGTTGGATATTTTGCGCTATCTGGTGCAGACGCTGTGGCTGGTGGTTATTCTGCCGCAGGACAGCAGCGGCCGCAGCGAGCGTCAGCGTTTTAAAGGCTTCCTGCCGCTGTTTCGCTGGCGGCAGCGCGGCTATCAGTGGCTCGATACGCTCTCCGCGCGCGTTCAGAATGGCAACGTCGACGCGCGTCTCGAACAGCGGCTGCAGCGGCTTTCGCCGCTGGCGCGTCGCCTCTGTTTTATCGGCGCGGCGCTGTTCGCCTCGCTGCTGGCGCTGCTCTGCATCAGTCAGCCGTTCGGGCTTATGACGCAGTTTATCTTCGTGGTGCTGCTCTGGAGCCTGGCGATGCTGGTGCGGCGCGTGCCGGGCCGCTTCCCGACCATGATGTTGATCGTGCTGTCGCTGACCGTCTCCTGCCGCTATCTGTGGTGGCGCTATACCTCGACGCTCAACTGGGACGATCCGCTTAGCCTGATATTCGGGCTGCTGCTGATCGTGGCGGAAACCTACGCCTGGGTGGTGCTGGTGCTGGGCTATTTTCAGACGCTGTGGCCGCTTAACCGTCAGCCGGTGTCGATGCCTGCCACGCTCGATCAGTGGCCGAGCGTCGATCTGCTGGTGCCGACCTACAACGAACCGCTCAGCGTGGTGAAGCCGACCATCTATGCGGCGATGGGCATCGACTGGCCGAAAGATCGGCTCAATATCTATCTGCTCGACGACGGCAGCCGCGAAGAGTTTCGCGAATTCGCCGCCAGCGTCGGCGTGAACTACGTAGTGCGTCCGACGCACGAGCACGCTAAGGCGGGCAATATCAACCATGCGCTGAAAACGCGCTGCCGCAGCGAATTTGTCTCGATTTTCGACTGCGACCACGTGCCGACGCGCGCTTTCTTGCAGATGACCATCGGCTGGTTTATCAAAGATCCGAAGCTGGCGATGCTGCAGACGCCGCACCACTTCTTCTCGCCCGATCCCTTTGAGCGCAACCTGGGCCGCTTCCGCCGTACGCCGAACGAAGGCTCGCTGTTTTACGGCCTGGTGCAGGACGGCAACGATACCTGGGACGCTACCTTCTTTTGCGGCTCCTGCGCCGTGCTGCGCCGCAGCGCGCTGGATGAGATCGGCGGTATCGCGGTGGAAACCGTGACCGAAGATGCGCACACCTCGCTGCGCCTCCATCGACGCGGCTACGCCTCCGCCTATATCCGCATTCCTCAGGCGGCGGGGCTGGCGACCGAGAGCCTGTCGGCGCACATCGGCCAGCGCATCCGCTGGGCGCGCGGCATGGTGCAGATTTTCCGTCTCGATAATCCCTTGTTTGGCAAGGGGCTGAAGTGGGTGCAGCGCCTCTGCTACGCCAACGCCATGCTGCACTTTCTCTCCGGCATTCCGCGTCTGATCTTCCTGCTGGCGCCGCTGGCGTTTCTGCTCTGCCACGCCTACATCATCTACGCGCCCGCGCTGGCCATCGCTATCTATGTGCTGCCGCATATGCTGCACACCAGCCTGACTAACTCGCGCATTCAGGGGCGCTGGCGTCACTCCTTCTGGAGCGAGGTGTATGAAACCGTGCTGGCCTGGTATATCGCCCGGCCGACCACCGTGGCCCTGTTCAACCCGCACAAAGGCAAATTCAACGTGACGGCGAAAGGCGGCCTGGTGGAAGAGCACCATCTCGACTGGGTGATCACCAAACCCTATATGTTCCTGGTGCTGCTCAACCTGGCGGGCGTGGCGATGGCGTTCTGGCGCATGAACTACGGGCCGGCCAACGAGGTGCTGACGGTCTGGGTGAGCCTGGTGTGGGTCATCTACAACATGGTGATCCTCGGCGGCGCGGTCGCGGTGTCCGTCGAGGCGCGGCAAATTCGCGAGGCGCACCGCGTAGAGATTGCTATGCCCGCCGCTATCGCGCGCGAAGATGGCCATATGCTGCCCTGTACGCTGCGCGACTACTCCGACGGCGGCGTCGGCGTCGAACTGCGCGAGTCGAATGCGCTGAAGGAAGATGAAAAAGTCTGGCTGCTGCTGCGCCGAGGCCAGCAGGAGTTCAGCTTTCCGTGCCGCGTGCAGCGCGTCTTCGGCCTGCGCGCCGGCATTCGTCTGCATCAGCTGACGACCCAGCAGCATATTGAATTTATCCAGTGCACCTTCGCCCGCGCCGATACCTGGGCGCTGTGGCAGGACGGTTTCCCGGAAGATAAACCGGTGCAGAGCCTCGCCGATATCATGATCCTCGGCTTTAAGGGTTATCTGCGCCTGGCGGAATATGGTCCGCCGCAGTTACGTCGGCTGTTTAACCTGCTTACCGCTGGGGTGAGCTGGCTGGCCTCGCTGTTGCCGCAGGGCATCGGACGGGCGCCCGCTTCAAAAAACGTATTGAGTTGATGATATGACGATGACGAGAGTGAACGGTTGGTTTACCGCCCTGCTGCTGGGCACCGCAACGCTAAGCTGCGCTGCCGCGCAGGACGCCGCGCCGGCGAATCCCGCCGATGCGGCGCCGGTTCAGGCCGCGCCGCAAGATCCCGGCGCGCCGCTGCGCGACAGCCGGCTCGACTTTACCAGTCTGGCGCCGCCGCCCGGCAGCATGACGCTGCGCGGCTCGCAGCCGAGCGGCCAGATTGAGTTCGGCGTGCGCAGCGACGAGGTGGTGACCCGTGCGCTGCTTAATCTCAGCTATCGTCCCTCGCCCGCGCTGCTGCCGACGCTGTCGCAGCTCAAGGTCTATCTCAACGACGAGCTGATCGGCCTGATTACCGTTACGCCGGAGCAGCTCGGCAAAGAGACCCAGACCCAGCTGGCGATCGATCCCCGCTTTATCAGCGACTTCAACCGCGTGCGCTTTGAGCTGGTGGGCCACTACACTAACGTGTGCGAGAACCCCGCCAACAGCACTATCTGGCTCGATATCGGCAAAGAGAGCGGCCTCGATTTAACGCTGCAAAAGCTGCCGCTGAAAAACGATCTGTCGCACTTTCCCGAGCCCTTCTTCGATGCGCGCGACAAGCGGCCGCTGACGCTGCCGGTGGTCTTCGCCGCACAGCCGGACGTGGCGCAGCAGCGCGCCGCTGCGATGCTCGCCTCCTGGTTCGGCAGCAAAGCCGCGTGGCGCGGCCAGAACTTCCCGGTGCTTTACAACAAGCTGCCGCAGCAGCAGCACGCCGTGGTGTTCGCTACCAACGACGCTCGTCCGGACTTTCTGAAAGATCTGCCGCCGGTGAACAAGCCCACGGTGGAAATCGTCAGCCAGCCCGACAATCCCTATGAAAAAATGCTGCTGATTCTGGGACGCAACGATGAGGATCTGCTGACGGCGGTGCAGGGCATCGCCCAGGGCGAACTGCTGCTGCGCGGCGATACCTCAACCATCGACAGCGTCAACCTGCAGGCGCCGCGTAAAGCTTACGACGCGCCGAACTGGGTGCGAACCGATCGACGCACCACTTTCGCCGAGCTGACGCAGTATGAGAATCAGCTGCAGTCCGACGGCATGCAGCCCAATCCCATCGGCCTGACGCTCAACCTGCCGCCCGATCTCTTCCTGGTGCGCGCGCGCGGCATCGATATGGATCTGAGCTATCGCTACACCGCGCCGTTCCAGGCGGACGGTTCGCGGCTGGCGGTCAACCTGAACAACCAGTTCATTCAGGACTATCCGCTGCCGCCGAAGAATACCGCCGGTCAACAGCTGCTGCATATTCCGCTGATTCAGGGATTGCAGGATAACAGCCGTCAGCTGACGATTCCGGCGCTGCGCCTCGGCGTGGTTAACCAGCTGCGTTTCGACTTCGACTACGCCAACACCATTATCAGCGGCGCGGCCGACGGACGCTGCGAAAACGTTACGCCGGTCAGCCATCACGTGGTGGTAGACGAGAGCTCCAGCGTCGATTTCTCCGGCTACCGTCACTATATCGAAATGCCTTCGCTGCGCGCGTTCGCAGGCGCGGGCTTCCCCTTCACGCGCTACGCCGATCTGGCGCAAACGCTGGTGCTGGTGCAGCCGAAGCCTGACGCGCAGCAGGTCGGCACGCTGCTGAACGCGCTGGGCAATATCGGCGCGCAGACCGGCTATCCGGCGCTGCGGGTGCAGTTCAGCGACGACTGGAGCAAAGCGAAGTCGCAGGATGCCGATCTGCTGATGATCGGCGACATCCCGAAAGATCTGCAGGATGACCGCCGGATCGCTGCGCTGGTCGACGCCGCGGGCAGCTGGATAAAAACGCCGACGCGCCAGGCGGCCATCGATGCCGGCAGCGTCAGCGAAGGCGATCGCGCGGCAGAGAGCACCACCGCCATTGGTTCGCGCGGCCCGCTGGCGACGGTAATCGGCTTCCAGTCGCCGTTCAACGATCAGCGCAGCGTGGTGGCGCTGCTGGCCGACGGCAGCCCACGCAGCTGGCAGCTACTGAACGATGCCCTGACCGACAGCGGCAAGCGCGCCGCAATCTTCGGCTCCGCCGCCATTATTCGCGAGTCGGGCGTCAACAGCCTGCGCGTCGGCGACAACTATTTCGTTGGCCATCTCCCCTGGTGGGAGCGCCTGTGGTCGATGCTGGCGACCCATCCGTTCTGGCTGGCGCTCTGCGCGGTGTTGGTCGTGGTGCTGTTTGCGCTGATGACCTGGCGCCTGATGCGCATCATTACGCGCCGCCGTCTGCTTGACGATGAAGATGAATAAATCGAGCGCGCTGCGGGCGAGCCTGTTGCTGAGCGGCGTGCTGGGCGCGCTGCCGGGCCTGGCCGCGCCTAGCGCCGGGCCGGAAGTTTCGCCGGTGGAGTGGCTGCTGTCGCAGGTCCGCACCGGCGAATCGACCAGTAAATACGATCTGGTGCAGCAGGCGCTCTACCGGCTGGAGAAGATCGATCCCGATAATCCGCAGGTGCTGGCGGCGCGTCTGCGCCTTGCATTGCATCAGGGCGACATTGCCGCCGCGCAGACGCTGCTGACGCAGCTGAAAAAGGTCGCGCCCGACTCGGCGGCGACGCGCGAGTCCGCCGTAGGCCTGGCGCTGATCTCCTCTGAGGGACGGCAGAAGCTGCAGGAGGCGCGCCTGCTTGCCACTTCCGGCCGCCTCGCGGAAGCGAAAAGCGCCTACGACGCGCTGTTCAACGGCGTCTTTCCCGATGCGAACATCGCGCTGGAGTACTGGCGGCTGCTGGCGCGTATACCGGGCCAGGACGGCGTGGCGTATCAGCAACTCCAGGCGCTGGAACAGCGCTATCCCGGCAATATCGGCGTTGAGCTGCAGCTCGCTCGCATGGCGTTCGATCGCCAGCAGCCAGCCCAGGCGGTCGAGCAGCTGAAGCAGCTGGCGAAAAGCAGCGCCGGACGCGACGCCGCGGCAGAGCTCTGGCTGCAGCAGATCAATAACCAGCCGGTGAGCGATAGCAGCGTGGCGCAGCTGAAAGCCTATCTGGAGGTGTTCACCGACGGCGACGCGCAGAAGCAGGGCCAGGAGACGCTGGCGAAGCAGCAGGCGCTGCTCGCCGATCCCGCCTACCGCGAGCGTATGCGCGGCCTGGCGCTGGTGGACGCGGGCGGCGGCGCCGAGGCTATCGCAGCGCTGAACGCCGCGCTCAAGGCGAACCCCAACGATGCCGACTTGATGGGCGCGATGGGCCAGGCGCAGGCGCGCGCCAATAACCGCGCCGCCGCCGTTCTCTGGCTGGAGCGCGCGATTCAGGCGGGTCAGCAGAGCACGCAGGTGGGCAAGTGGCAGTCGCTGCTGCAGACCAACCGCTACTGGCAGGCGATCGACGAAGGCGATAAGGCGCTGGCACAGCACGATCTCGACGGCGCGGAACGGCGCTATCGCGAGGCGCAGACGCTCGATAACAGCGACAGCTACGCCCTGATCGGCCTCGGAGATGTGGCGCTGGCGCGCAACAACGCGCCGAGCGCTGAGCAGCTCTGGCAGCGCGCGCTGCGGCTCGACGCCAGCAACACCACCGCGGTTCGCCGCCTGGCGGGACTTTATCAGACCCAGTCGCCTGCGCGCGCCATGGCCTTTATTAACGGTTTGCCCGCCGCGCAGCAGCGCGCGCTGGCCGACACGCTGCGAACTTTGCGCAGCGACAGCCTGCGCGCCGAAGCTGACGCGCTGGCGCAGCAGAGCCGCTGGCGCGAGGCGGCGGAGAAATATCGCCAGGCGCAGACGCTATCGCCGGACGACGTCTGGCTCAGCTATCGTCTGGCTGGCGCGCTGCGCAACGGCGGCGCGCCGCAGCAGGCGGACGCGGTTATAGCGACGCTGCAGCAGCAGCATCCGCAGGACGCGACCGCGCTCTACGCGTCGGCGCTCTATTTCTCCGGTAACGATAACGACGAGGCGGCGCTGGCGACCCTGCGCCGTCTGCCGGAGGCGCAGTGGAGCAGCAATATGCGCGAGCTGGCGGATCGCCTGACGCAGAATAAGCTGTTCGCGCGCGCTGAGGCGCTGCGCGCGGCAGGGCAGGAGAGCGACGCCATCGCGCTGCTGCGTCAGCAGCCCGCCTCCAGCCGCCGCGATTTGACGCTGGCCGACTGGGCGCTGGCGCGCGGCGACGCGCAGCAGGCGCTTGAGGCTTATCAGCAGGTGCTTGAGCGGAATGCCGATAACGGCGACGCGTCGCTCGGGCGTATCGAAGCGCTGGTGGCGCTGAAGCGCAACAGCGAGGCGCGCACGGCGCTGAAGGCGCTGCCGCCCGCGCAGGCGAGCCTGAACGGCGATCGCCGCGTGGCGCTGGCGTGGCAGGCGGTCGGCGACGTCACGCAGGCCGCCGCGCAGTTCACGGGCCTGAAGCAGCGCGCCGCGGCGCAGCCGCCTTCGCAGGACAAAGCGCTGGTGTTCCGCGATGCGGCGCGGCTGGAAAGCATGCAGCGGCAGCCTGACGCCGCGCTGGCCGATTATCAGCAGGCGATGGTCGCCAGCGGCATCGGCGACAGCAAGAACGTCAGCCGCTTGACGCGCAATAATCCGCAGGATGACTGGCTGAAGCGCAGCATCCGCAGCGACGCTGCCGATCTCTATCGCCAGCAGGACACCACGCTGATGCTGGAGCAGGATTATTCGCGCAACAAGGGCACCGCCGGCGTCTCCGATTTTACCGCCCATACCACCATGCTGCAGGCGGAGACGCCCCTTGCCGACGGGCGCGGCTTCTTCCGGCTCGATCGCGTTCAGCTCTCGGCGGGCACCTTCTCCACCACCAACGGCAGTTTTGACGAGACCTTCGGCAGCTGCGACGACGCCAACTCAGGCGGCTGTAGCCGCTACGCCAGCCAGCGCGACGAAGGCACCGCGCTGGGCGTCGGCTGGCGCAACGATGTCTGGTCGGCGGACCTCGGCACCACGCCGCTCGGCTTCGAGGTCACCAACTGGGTCGGCGGCGTCAGCTGGAAAACCGACGTTAAAGAGCTTGGCGTGACGCTCACCGCCTCGCGGCGCCCCATCTCCAGCTCGCTGCTCGCCTATGCGGGGGCACGCGATCCGGCGGCCAACGGCGGCAAAACCTGGGGCGGCGTGGTGGCGACCGGCGGCAGCGTCGGGCTGAGCTACGATCGCGGCGGCGCGCACGGCGTCTGGGCCGATATCAGCGCGCATCAGATCACCGGCGAGAACGTGGCGGACAACAGCCGCGAGCGGCTGATGGCGGGCTATTACTATAAGGTAATCAATAGCGATAATCGCCGCGCCACGGTGGGCCTCAACACCATGCTCTGGCATTATCAGAAGGATCTCAGCGACTACACCTTCGGCCAGGGCGGCTACTACAGTCCGCAGGAGTATCTCTCATTTTCCGTGCCCGTGACCTGGCGGCAGCGCACCGAGAACTGGTCGTTCAATCTGGGCGGTTCGGTCTCCTGGTCCCACTCGAAAACCGACGCGCAGCAGCGCTATCCGGTTAATCCCGGCTTTACCCTGGCGAGCAATCCGACCTCGGCGAGCAGCAGCGGAGGCGGCGTCGGCTATACTCTACAGGCCGTGGTCGAGCGCCGCGTGACGCCGCACTGGTTTATCGGCGCAGGCGTCGATATACAGCAGGCGAAGGATTATACGCCAAGCCACGGGCTGCTCTATGTGCGCTACTCCGCCGCCGGCTGGGACGGCGATCTCGATATGCCGCCGGAGCCGCTAATTCCTTACGCAGATTTCAAATAATCGCTGGCCGGCGCAAAACTCGGACTCTGGCAGGCAATAAAAAAGTGAGTTCCAGGATATACTTGCTGCGCATTTTCCTGTCTGATAGCTGTGCTTTTTAGCCTGGAGAAGATTTTGCGCGTCAGCCGTTCACTTACGATAAAGCAAATGGCGACGGTATCCGCGGTGGCGCTGATTACCGTTTCTATCTTTATCGTCATTCAACTGTTTCATTTTGTGCAGCAGCGCAGGATCGACTATGCCCAGCAGATGGAGAATATCGCCCATACGGTGCGCCAGCCGCTCTCCGAGGCGGTCTTAAAGGCGGATATCGCCCAGGCTGAGCGAATTCTGCAAACCCTGAAGCCCGCCGGCGTCCTGTCGCGCGCCGACGTGGTGCTGCCCAACGCCTTTCAGGCGCTGCACGCCAGTTTCGAAAACGAAAAGCCGATCCCGCTGTTTATCGCCCGCCTGTTCGAACTGCCGGTGCAGATCACCCTGCCGCTCTATTCGGTGGAGAGCAGCGGCTCGCCCAAGCCGCTCGCCTATCTGGTGTTGCAGGCGAATTCGACGCGCGTTTACCAGTTTATCCTCAGCACCGTCTCCACCATGGTCACCACCTATCTGCTGCTGGCGCTGATCCTGTCGGTGGCGATCAGCTGGTGCATCAACCGGCTGGTGGTGCATCCGCTGCGCAGCATCTCGCGCGAGCTACAGGAGCTGCCGCCGCAGGCGATCCTGACCCACAAGCTGGCGCTGCCCGCCAGCCATCGCGACGATGAGATCGGCATGCTGATCCGCAGCTATAACCGCAACCAGCAGGTGCTGGAGTCGGTGCATGACGAGATGAGTCGGCTGACCACCCATTATGCCGTTACCGATCTGCCCAATCGCGCGCTCTTTCTGGCGCTGCTCGACCAGCATATCCGCAGCCACAGCAAAGGGTTCGGGCTGATGGTGATCCGCATCGAAACGCTGCAGGAAGCCAACGGCGTCCTGAGCGACGAGCAGCGCGATACCCTGATGCTGACGCTGGTCGAGAAGATCCGCAGCACCGTCGACGATCATACGCTGCTGGCGCAGACCGGGCCGAGCGACTTCGCGCTGCTGATGAAGCGCGCCGGTACGCCGTTTCGCGCCATGCGTCTGGCGCGCAATCTGATGATCCGTCTGAATCAGCCGGTGACGCTGCACCAGCTGCAGCTGCGGCCCAACGCCAGCATCGGCCTGGCGCTCTATGACGAAGAGCCGCTTTCCGCCAACGAGCAGCTCGACCGCGCCACCTCGGCGATGATGTCGGCGCGCCATTTGGGCAAGAACCAGATTCTCTTTTTCGACGCGGCGCTGACCGAGCGTGCGCAGAAACGCCTGACGCAGGAGCATGACATTCTGCAAGGGCTACAGGACGAGCAGTTCCGGCTCTTTCTGCAGCCGCAAATCAATATGCAGACCGGCGAGCTGGCTGGCGCCGAGGCGCTGCTGCGCATGCGCATGCCGGACGGCAGCTACGGCCTGACGGAAGAGTTTATCGCCAGCGCCGAGGAGATCGGCGTTATCGCCGCCATCGGACGCTGGGTATTCGAAGAGGCGTGTCGCATTCTCGCCGGCTGGCAGAAGCGCGGCATACTTATCCCGCTCAGCGTTAACATCTCCGCCGTGCAGCTGCGCGACGCCAGCATGGTGCATCATCTGCAGGGCCTGCTGCAGCGCCATCAGATTGCGCCCGGCAGCTTTGTGCTGGAGATTACTGAAACCGCGCAGATGGGCGATGCCGAAATGGCGATGGCGCTGCTGCGTTCGCTGCAGACGGTGGGCGTCGCGGTGGCGCTGGACGATTTCGGCATGGGCTACTCCAATCTCAACTACCTGCATCAGTTTAAATCGCTGCCGGTCAGCAAGCTGAAGATGGATCGCAGCTTCGTCGCAGCGCTGCCGGATGACGACACCATGGTGCGCATCGTGGCGGCCATCGCCGAGATTATCGATCTCGACGTGATCGCCGAAGGGGTAGAGACCGCCGAGCAGCGCGACTGGCTGCTGGCGCGCGGCATTCATATCGGTCAGGGCTATCTGTATGCCGAGGCGCTGTCGCTGGAACGCTTTACACAAGCCTGGCTGCCAGCGTCCGTCGACAGCGAGGATGCGCCCGCTGCCGGGGAGTAGCCGAATTTTTGCGCTTTTTCTGCCCATTCCTGAACCGCTTCTCCTGAGCGCTCTTCGCCGCCTGATTCGTTGATTTTGCGCGTTTTTTAGTTACAAAAGGTCGTGCTGAAGCGTTTCAGTTCATAGTTGCGTTTCCAGAAATCCCCCGGCCTTTGTAAGCCTGTATTAATCCCGTTAACAGGGTGTTATTTTTTGCCAACCGCCAGCGCCGGGGCGCGCGCTGCTTGCGGACACAATAAAACGACAACCTCACAACCCTGTTGTAGTGGACACCTGTTATGAAAACCTCACTGTTTAAAAGCCTCTATTTTCAGGTGCTGTTAGCCATCGGCATCGGCGTTCTGTTAGGCCATTTCTATCCGGAGTTAGGCACGCAAATGAAGCCGCTTGGCGATGGCTTTGTCAAACTGATCAAGATGATCATCGCGCCCGTGATTTTCTGTACGGTCGTGACCGGGATCGCCGGCATGGAGAGCATGAAAGCGGTGGGGCGTACCGGTGCGGTCGCGCTGCTCTATTTTGAAATTGTCAGCACCATCGCCCTGATTATCGGTCTGGTGGTGGTCAACGTCCTGCAGCCGGGCGTCGGCATGAACGTCGATCCGGCGACGCTGGATGCGAAGGCGGTCGCGGTCTACGCTCAGCAGGCGGAGCAGCAGGGCGTTATCGCCTTCCTGCTGGACGTCATCCCGGGCAGCGTTATCGGCGCCTTCGCCAGCGGCAATATCCTGCAGGTGCTGCTGTTCGCGATTCTGTTCGGTTTCGCGCTGCATCGCCTCGGCAGCTCCGGCACGCTGATCTTCAACGTGATTGAGAGCTTTTCGAAGGTGATCTTCGGCATCATCAATATGATTATGCGTCTCGCCCCTATCGGCGCGTTCGGCGCCATGGCCTTCACCATCGGTAAATATGGCGTCGGTTCGCTGGTACAGCTCGGCCAGCTTATCGTCTGCTTCTATATCACCTGCGTGCTGTTCGTGGTGGTGGTGCTGGGGCTTATCGCGCGCGTCGCCGGCTTCAATATCTTCCGCTTCGTCGCCTATATCAAAGAGGAACTGCTGATCGTGCTCGGCACCTCTTCTTCTGAGTCGGCGCTGCCGCGCATGCTGGATAAGATGGAGAAGCTGGGCTGTAAGAAATCGGTGGTGGGGCTGGTGATCCCGACCGGCTACTCGTTTAACCTCGACGGCACCTCGATTTATCTGACCATGGCGGCGGTATTTATCGCTCAGGCGACCAACGCGCACATGGACATCTTCCATCAGATTACCCTGCTGGTGGTGCTGCTGCTCTCGTCGAAGGGCGCGGCGGGCGTGACCGGCAGCGGCTTTATCGTGCTGGCGGCGACGCTGTCGGCGGTGGGCCATCTGCCGGTGGCAGGTCTGGCGCTGATCCTCGGCATCGACCGCTTTATGTCCGAAGCGCGCGCGTTGACCAATCTGGTCGGCAACGGCGTGGCGACCGTGGTCGTGGCGAAGTGGGTTGGCCAGCTTGATGAAAACCAGCTGAAAGCGACGCTTTCCAGCAAGGCGAAAGCGGAAAAACTGCCGGAAACCTCCGCTTAAGTACAGCTTTACAGCAAAATCCCTCTAAATGCCCGCTGTCGCTTGCCCTGACAGCGGGCATTTGCATAATAATGCCCACTTATTTTTTTCATGGTTTTTCACTTCGTTGCGCGACTTCCTGGCCTTCACGTGGTCAAAGACTCTGTTGTCGAAAAACGACGCGGCTAAAACGAGAAAAACTCACCGCGTATTACAACGGCGAAACGTGCCAGTGATAACGACTTTTAGATTAGAGGTTCACATGCAGGGCACCAGAATTCGGCTTTTGGTTGGGGGGGTAGCGTGGGTGGCCGCCAGTTTTGGCGCCTGTGCCGAAACGCTGCAGCCCGATCCAGCCTGGCAAGAAGGGAAACTGGATAACGGATTAAGCTGGCAGCTGCTGACAACGCCGCAGCGCCCCAGCGATCGCATTGAACTGCGCATGGTGGTGAATACCGGCTCGCTGGTAGAGACTACCCAGCAGACCGGCTTCAGCCACCTGCTGCCGCGTCTGGCGATGGTGCATAACGCCGCGCTCGACACCAACCAGCAGCGCGCGCTGTGGCAGCAGGCCATGGACCCGCAGCATCCGCTGCCGCCCGCCATCGTTTCCTACGACTTTACCCAGTACAACCTTAGTCTGCCCAACAACCGCCCGGAGCTGCTGAAAGAAGCGCTTAACTGGCTGGCGGCAACGGCGGGCAAAATGTCCATTAACGAGCAGGTGGTCAGCACCGCGCTGAGCGCTTCCGATCCTGCCGCCACCTGGCCCGCCAATACCCAGGATGTGCTGTGGCGCTATCGCCTGAAGGGGTCGACGCTGCTGGCGCACGACCCGGCCGAGCAGCCGCGCGCGCCGATCGACCTCAACGCGCTGAACGCCTTTTACCAGCAGTGGTATACGCCGGACGCCATGACGCTTTATGTGGTGGGCAACGTTGAGAGCCGCAGCCTGGCGGAGCAGATCAACAAAGCCTTCTCCTCGCTGACCGGCAAGCGCAGCAATCCCGCGCCGCTGCCGACGCTCTCGCCGCTGCCGCATCAGCCGATTAATCTGGTCAATGGCGCGATGAGCCAGGATCGCCTGGCGCTGATTTGGGATACGCCCTGGCAGCCGATTCGCGATTCGCAGAATCTGCAGCGTTACTGGCAGAGCGATCTGGCGCGCGAGGCGCTGTTCTGGCACCTGCAGCGTACGCTGGGCGACAGCAAAGCGCAGAACCTGCAGATCGGTTTTGACTGTCGCGTGCTCTACCAGCGCGCCCAGTGCTCGGTTAATCTCGACGCGCGCAACGACGCGCTGGAGTCGGGCCTGAACCTGGTGTCGCGCGAGCTGGCGGTGGTGCGCGACAAAGGGCTGCCGCAGGAGGAGTTCGACGCGCTGATGGCGCAGAAGCTGCTGGAGCTGAACAAGCTGTTCGCCACCTATGCGCGCACCGATACCGACGTGCTGATGAGCCAGCGCCTGCGTTCGCAGCAGAATGCCGTGGTGGATATCGCGCCTGAGCAGTATCAGAAGCTGCGTCAGGCGTTTCTGAGCGAGCTGACGCGCGATCGGCTGAACCAGGAGCTGCGTCAGCAATTGTCGCAGGAAGTTACGCTGGTGCTGATGCAGCCGGAAGGCGAAGCGGAGACCAATGTGAAGAGCCTGCAGGCGATCTGGGACAAGGTGATGGCGCCGCCAGCGGCCGCCGACGCCGCGCCGCAGGAGAGCAGCGCCAGCGACAGCGCGCCGCCTTCCTCCTGATCCGTCAGGTTTTCGCCCTGAGCCACTCGGTTACCAGCATCGGCCAGCTGGCGAGAGGCAGATCCGCAACGCCGCGGATGCCGAATCCGTGGCCGCCTTTCTGATAAAAGTGCAGCTCTGCGGGCACCTTGTGTTCGCGGAGCGCGCTAAAAAACGCCATGCTGTTGTTTACCGAGACCGTTTCATCATCCGCCGCGTGGATCAGCAGCGTCGGCGGCGTCTGCGCGTGTACGCGCGTCTCCAGCGAATAGGCTTCGATGGTTTTCGCATCGGGCCAGGCGCCGAGCAGGCGCGTGCGCGAACCTTCATGCGCCACGCCGTCTCGCATGCTGATCACCGGATAGACCAGCACCATCGCGTCGGGACGCGGCGAGAAGCTATCTGCGGCGTCCTGCACCGGATAGATTTTTTCGGCGAAGCGCGTGCCCAGGCTGGCGGCGACGTGCCCGCCCGCCGAGAAGCCCGTCATCACGATATATTTGCCGTTCAGGCCGCGCTGGGCGCGATCGCGCAGCACGCGCACCGCACGCTGCGCGTCGGCCAGTGGCGCGTCCGCGCCTTCGTGATGACCGTCGTAGGGCAGGCGATAGGTCATTACCGCCAGGGTGTAGCCCATCGCGGTGAAAAAGGTCGCCAGCGCGCTGCCTTCGCGGTCGATCAGTACGCGCTGATAGCCGCCGCCCGGCGCCACCAGCAGCGTAATACCGTTGGACTCTTCGGGATGCCAGATAGCGATCTCCGGGCAGCGCACGCCGGTCGCCGCACGATCGTAAGGCTCATACTCTTTCGCCAGATCGATGATTTGCGGCTGCGCGCGCGAATCGCTGGCGCCTGGCGCGTCGCCATTGGGCCAGATATTGATAATTTCTGTGTGCATAAAACGGTCCTGATGCGAGGAATGTTGTCGTTTTTTTATCGCGGCCGGCGAAACAGCGTCCTGCTGTTGTTGAGGAAAAGATGGTCTTTTTTGCGGCGGTCGTCCATCCGAAAACGGCCCAGAGCGGCGGATTCAGACTATGCCTGGACTAAGGAATAAGCGGGATTTCAGGGGCAAAAAGCAGCCTGACGCACGGGTAAAAATCAGTGCCAGCGTTAATTTTTCTCTTAACGGCAACTCATCGTCAACTGTCGCGCGCTAAGGCAAATTTAAGGCGGTTTCGGCCGCGCGTTCGCCGGGGAGAGGTCGCACGCCCCGCAAAGCGGGGCGGACGTTATGCCGGCATCGCCGCCAGCGGAATAATCGCGCCGCGATGCTGGATCACCGTGCTGGCGGTCAGGTGGCCGCGCTCGGCGGCGGCCTGCGGCGAACCGCCCGTCAGGCGCTGCGACAGATAGCCGGCGCTGAAAGAGTCGCCCGCCGCGGTGGTATCGATGATGCGCGCCGCATCGAGACGTACCGCAGGCACGTCAATCAGCGCGTCGTCGCCGATCGCCACCAGACAAGAGTCGGCGCCGCGCTTAATCACGATCTCGCTGGCGCCTGCGGCGCGCGTACGCTCAATCACTGCGCTTAATGGATGCTCGCCCCACAGCAGATGTTCATCATCCAGCGTCAAAAAGGCGATATCAGTGCGCTGCAGCATGGCGCTATAGGCCTGCTGCGCGCTCGCTTTATCGGCCCACAGGCGCGGACGGTAGTTATTGTCGAAAATCACCTGACCGCCGTTAGCGCGGCAGCGATCCAGCAGCGCCATCAGCTTCTCGCGACTGTCGTCAGGCAGGATCGCCAGCGAAATACCGCTCAGGTAGAGGTAGTCATAGCGCGCCAGTTCGTCGACGATAGCGGCGGACTGCGGGGCGTCTAGCCAGTAGCGCGCGGCGGCGTCGCTGCGCCAGTACCAGAAGGTGCGCTCACCTTTCTCATCGGTTTCAATGACATACAGGCCAGGCATTTTGTTTTCCAGCCGCTGGATCAGGCAGGTGTTTACCTTCTCCTGCTGCCAGGCGGCGATCATCTGATCGCTGAAGGAGTCGATGCCCAGCGCCGTCACATAGTCGACGCTGAGCTGCGTCTCATCCACCTGGCGCGCCAGATAGACCGCCGTGTTTAGCGTATCGCCGCCGAAGCCGCGTTTAATGCTCTCACCCTTCTCGGACAGCTCAATCATGCACTCACCGATAATGGCTATTTTTTTATGCGTCATGGTCTTTGGCCTGTAGTGAAATAGTGCCTTAGTCTCGCGTCTGGTATGGCAGACGTCAATGATTTTTAAAACGCTGTTTTAATTCCACTTAAGGTGAAAAAAGCCTGTCTTCGCGGCGATTTAACGGCCAAAGCCGGGCTTTTTTTCACGATTGCGCCCGATACGGATTGGTACACTCTGTAGTCTTATGTGACCAGCAGGCGGACAGAGATAGGGCGGGCACAGCTGACACTCGCCGCCGCGCTGACACATGGCACTTGCCACCAACCAGGAAAAAACCATGGTGATGAAGAATATTAGTCATCGGCTACCTTCTTCAACTGACATCAACCCACAACAGGAAGCGCGTCTCTTCTGGCAGCAATGCCAACGATTCTACACTTTCCAGCCGATATACCAGGTATCGGGCCGGTTGCTGGCAATTGAAATCCTGACCGCGGTCACGCATCCGACCGCGCCGGAAAAGAAACTCTCGCCGGAGGACTACTTTGAGGCGCTGGCGATTAATCAGCGTCTGCACGTAGTCCATGAGCAGCTGGCGCTGCTAAAAGAGTGGCAGCCCTTTTTTTGCGACAACCAGATCGTAGCGTCGGTGAATATTGACGGGCCGACGCTGATGGCGATTCAGCAGCATCCGCCGATTCGACGCCTGATTACCGAGCTGCCGTGGGTGCGCTTCGAACTCACCGAACATCACGCGCTGCCGCAGGAAGAGATGATCGCGCAGATGCCGGAGCTGGGGCCGCTGTGGCTGGACGATTTCGGCTCCGGCATGGCCAACTTTTCCGCGCTGACGGAGCTGAAGTACGACTACATCAAGCTGTCGCGCGAGCTGTTTATCCTGCTGCGCCGCACCGAAGAGGGTCAGGCGCTCTTCTCGATGCTGCTGGCGTTGATTAACCGTTACTGTAACGGCGTGATCGTCGAAGGCGTCGAGACCGAAGAGGAGTGGCGGCAGGTGTGCTGTTCGCCCGCAATGGCGGCGCAGGGCTACTTTTTTTCAAGGCCGGTCCCCTTTTCGCAACTTAATCATCTGCCGCTTCAGCTTGTCTGATGCCGTTCCACAACGTCTCGACTATCTTTAACGGAGACTGTGGACAGGCAAGGAGGAAGCGAAATGTCGCGCACGGGAAAAGTTGTTAGCTGGATAGTCGGGATTTTTTTGTTGCTGATCGTGGTGGTGGTGATCATCATCGCGACCTTTGACTGGAATCGTCTCAAGCCCACCATCAACCAGAAAGTCTCGACGGAACTGAATCGCCAGTTCGCGATTCGCGGCGATCTGGGCGTCGCCTGGGAGCGCAACCGCGATGAGCCGGGCTGGCGTAGCTGGATACCCTGGCCGCATGTGCATGCGCAGGACATTATATTAGGCAATCCGCCCGAGATGGCGGAGGTGACGATGGTGCATCTGGAGCGCGTCGACGCCACTCTGTCGCCGCTGGCGCTGCTGCATAAAGAAGTTTACCTCCCGTGGATTAAACTTCAGCAGCCCGATGCGCGGCTGATTCAAACCGCCGACAAAAAGAACAACTGGACCTTCAATCTCGCCGACAGCAAAAATCCTGATGCCAGTGCGGCGCCATCCGCCTGGTCATTCCGTCTCGACAATATTCTGTTTGACCAGGGTCAGCTGCGCTACCGCGATGCGGTCAATAAAGCCGACGTAACGGTAAAAATCAATCCGCTCGGCAAGCCGGTGCCTTATGGGCAGATTGCCGGCGGCAGCGACGCGCAGAAAGGCGCGGGCGACTTTGTTTTCGGCTGGGAGGCGCGCGGCACCTATAACAATGAGCAGCTGGAAGGAGAAGGCAAAACCGGCGGCATGCTCTCGCTGCGCAGTAAAAACACGCCGTTCCCAATTCAGGCCGATATACGTAACGGCTCTACGCGCGTGCAGGTCACGGGCGGCATTCAGGATCCGATGAATCTTGGCGGCGTGAACGTGCGGCTGCGCTTCTCCGGCGATACACTCGCTAATCTCTATGGGCTGACCGGCGTGCTCTTACCCGATACGCCGCCCTATGAAACCGACGGTCACCTGACCGCCCGCTTCACCGGCAAAAAAGGGCCGGAGTACCACTACGAAAACTTCAACGGCCATATCGGCGACAGCGATATTCACGGCACGCTTACTTACACCCAGGGCAAACCGCGACCGGCGCTGGTGGGCGAGCTGAGTTCGAAACAGCTGCGTATGGCGGATTTGGGGCCGCTTATCGGCGTCGACTCCGGCAAAGGCAGCGCGAAAACCGCGCAGGCGAAGGCGAAGCGCGGCGAAAAAGCGGCGCAGCCCGCCGATCGCGTGCTGCCGCATGACACCTTCGATACCAAAAGCTGGGACGTCATGGACGCCGACGTGAAGTTCACCGGCAAGCGCATCGAACATGGCAATTCGCTGCCGTTGAGCGATCTTTACACCCATTTGCAGCTGAAAGATGGCGACCTGCTGCTCGATCCGCTGCGCTTCGGCATGGCAGGCGGCACGCTAAACAGCACGATTCGTCTGGAAGGGGATAAGTCGCCGATGCGTGGCCGCGCCGACATCCACGCGCGTCGTCTGCATCTGCGTCAGCTCTTCCCTAATGTGGAAGCGATGCAGCGCAGCCTGGGCCAGCTCAACGGCGACGCCAGCTTTACCGGCAGCGGCAACTCGGTGGCGGATCTGCTCGCGACCAGCAACGGTCAGCTGAAGCTGCTGATGAATAACGGCTTAATCAGCCGCAGCCTGATGGAGATCGCCGGGCTGAACGTCGGCAACTATGTGGTTGGCAAGCTGTTTGGCGACGATGAGGTGCGTATCAACTGCGCCGCGACGGATGTGAAGCTGCAAAACGGCGTCGCGACGCCAAACCTGTTCGTGTTTGATACCGAAAATGCGGTCATCAACGTCACCGGTAACGCCAACTTCGCCAGCGAGCGTCTGGATCTCTCGATCAATCCAGAGAGCAAAGGCATCCGTATCGTGACGCTGCGTTCGCCGCTTTACGTTCGCGGCACCTTCAAAAATCCTGACGCCGGCGTAAAAGCCGGACCGCTGCTGGCGCGCGGCGCGGCCGCCGTCGCGCTCGGCACCGTGGTGGGCCCTGCCGCCGCGCTGCTGGCGTTGATCAGCCCAAGCGACAACGAGGATAACCAGTGCAGCAACGTGCTGCAGCAGATGAAAAGCAAAAAGTGATCAGCTGCGGTAGAGCACTTTAATGATGTGATAGCCAAATGCGGTTTTCACCGGCCCGAAAGGTTTAATCAGCGGGCAGGTGAAGACCGCTTTATCGAAGGCCGGCACCATCTGACCTTGTCGAAACTCGCCTAAATCGCCGCCGTTGCGTCCGGAAGGACAGGTAGAGTGTTTCTTCGCCAGCTGTTGAAAACTGGCGCCCTTTTCCAGCTTCGCCAGCAGCTCGTTAGCCAGCGCTTCTTCTTTCACCAGGATGTGTAAAGCCGCCGCGGTTTTCGCCATGATAGTCCTCTGATTGTGTATACTGACCGCCCATTATTTCATCCTCCTCTCTTTTTACTGAGCGATTTTTTACTATGCGTTTAAACCCCAGCCAACAACGCGCCGTCGAGTTTGTTACCGGCCCCTGTCTGGTGCTGGCGGGAGCGGGATCGGGCAAAACCCGCGTCATCACCAATAAGATTGCCCATCTGATCCGCGAGTGCGGCTATCAGGCGCGCCATATCGCAGCGGTTACCTTTACCAATAAAGCCTCGCGCGAGATGAAAGAGCGCGTCGCCCAGACGCTGGGGAAAAAAGAGGCGCGCGGCCTGATGATCTCCACCTTTCATACGCTGGGACTGGAGATCATCAAGCGCGAATACGCCGCGCTGGGCATGAAGTCCAACTTCTCGCTGTTCGACGATACCGACCAGCTGGCGCTGCTGAAAGATTTGACGCAGCCGTGGCTGGAAGAGGACAAGACGCTGCTGCAGCAGCTGATCTCGACTATCTCCAACTGGAAGAACGATTTGATCGATCCGCCGCGCGCCGCCGCGCTGGCGCGCAGCGAGCGCGACAATATTTTCGCCCACTGCTACAGCCTCTACGATCAGCATCTGAAATCGTGCAACGTGCTCGACTTCGACGATTTGATCCTGCTGCCGACGCTGCTGCTGCAGCGCAATCAGGAGGTGCGGGAACGCTGGCAGCAGCGCATTCGCTATTTGCTGGTGGATGAGTATCAGGATACCAATACCAGCCAGTATGAGCTGGTGAAGCTGCTGGTGGGCGCGCGGGCGCGCTTTACCGTGGTCGGGGATGACGACCAGTCGATCTACTCCTGGCGCGGCGCGCGGCCGCAGAATCTGGTGCTGCTGAAAGAGGATTTTCCGGCGCTGGAAGTGATCAAGCTGGAGCAGAACTACCGCTCGTCGCAGCGCATTCTGAAAGCGGCGAATATCCTGATCGCCAACAACCCGCACGTCTTCGAGAAGCGGCTTTTCTCCGAGCTCGGTCTCGGCAGCGAACTCAAAGTGCTGACCGCGAACCATGAGGATCATGAGGCGGAGCGCGTAACGGGCGAGCTGATCGCACACCATTTCATCAATAAAACGCAGTATAAAGATTACGCGATTCTCTATCGCGGCAATCATCAGTCACGCGTGTTTGAAAAGATGCTGATGCAGAACCGCATTCCCTATCGCATCTCTGGCGGCACCTCGTTTTTTTCGCGTCCGGAGATTAAAGACCTGCTCGCCTATCTGCGCGTGCTTACCAACCCGGACGACGACAGCGCCTTTTTGCGCATCGTCAACACGCCGCGTCGCGAGATTGGCCCGGCGACGCTGCAAAAGCTGGGCGAGTGGGCGAACCTGCGCAATAAAAGCCTGTTTAACGCCAGTTTCGACGTCGGCCTTGGGCAGACGCTAAGCGGGCGCGGCCTGGAACATCTGCAGCGCTTTACCCACTGGCTGCAGGAGATCGTGCAGATGACCGAGCGCGAGCCGGTCAATGCGGTGCGCGATCTGATCCGCGGCATCGATTATGAAAGCTGGCTGTTCGAAACGTCGGGCAGTCCGAAAGCGGCCGAAATGCGCATGAAGAACGTCAATACGCTGTTTCAGTGGATGACGGAGATGCTTGAGGGCAGCGATATCGACGAGCCGATGACGCTGACGCAGGTGGTCACGCGCTTTACGTTGCGCGACATGATGGAGCGCGGCGAGAGCGACGAAGAGCTCGATCAGGTACAGCTGATGACGCTGCACGCCTCGAAAGGGCTGGAATTTCCCTACGTCTTTCTGGTCGGCATGGAAGAAGGGTTACTGCCGCATCAGAGCAGCATCGATGAGAACAATATCGAAGAGGAGCGCCGCCTGGCGTACGTCGGCATTACCCGCGCGCAGAAAGAGCTCACCTTTACGCTCTGCCGCGAGCGTCGCCAGTACGGCGAGCTGGTGCGTCCGGAGCCGAGCCGCTTCCTGCTCGAGCTGCCGCAGGATGATGTCGTCTGGGAAACCGAGCGCAAGGTCGTCAGCGCCGAAGAGCGGATGAAAACCGGGCAAACGCGGGTCGCCGGACTGCGGGCGATGCTGGAGAAGGCGAAAAAGGGCTAAAGGCCCTTTTTCTTTACGCTCATGCCGCCGTCGGCTCGCTGATTTCGATGTGTTTAATCACCAGGCCAGCGTGCGCCATCATGCCGATCAACTTATCAATACTGAAGAGGTTGATTTTACCGCGCGCCAGCTCGGATATTCTTGGCTGAGTGACGCCCAGAGCCTGAGCGGCTTCCGTCTGGCTAAGCTGCCGTTTTTCAATCCACGCATTTATGAAAGTCATCAGATGTGCGCGGATTTTCATATTTTCCGCGGCTTCGGGCGTTTCGCTTAGCGCATCCCAGACGCTGTCAAAGATTTCAATTTTCATCGGTTACGCTCCTGGATCAGGGCGTCATAGCGCTTTCGCGCCAGACGAATATCTGACAAGCTGATTGCCTGCGTTTTTTTCTGAAAGCAGTGCAGCACATAAACGGCTTCGGTGAATTTCGCGACGTAGACAGCGCGCCAGATACCTTCTTCGCCTTGTATGCGGATCTCCTGCACGCCCGGTCCTACCATGGAAAGCGGTTTCCAGCTATCAGGCGCAAGTCCTTGCTGAACCCGATCCAACTGATAGCCAACTTGCTGACGAATATGCTCTGGAAAGCTGATCAAATCTCTACGACTGCTGCCCACGAAAGCGATTTTTTTGCGCATTCCCTGCCTCATTATACGTAATTTCGTATAGAGGCATACTACAAATTCAATCGCTGCCCTACGAGAGAGAGGCGCAAAGATTGCGTAGCGGCTCGCAGGCTGCCACAGAGAAAAGCAGAGATGAAGAGAATGACTAACAGTGCCTTTATTATCAGGCGATAGTCAGCAGCCAGTGCACATAGGACTGGTAATGGCTCTCCTGGCCCAGCAGTTCGGCGCGCAGCGGATGCGCTTCCAGCCAGCCTGCTGGCAGCGTGAGATGCAGCGTATCGTCGTCAGCCTGTAAGCGCACCGCAGGCAGCGTATCGTCGCGACGACGGCTGGAAAAGATGATCGCCAGCCGCAGCAGACGGCAGAGGCGTTCGGCAAGGCGCGGCGGAAGGGCGTTTTGCTGGGTCAGCAGCGCTAAATCAATGCTGCCGCTCTGGATCTGCAGCAGGCAGGCCAGCAGTTTTTTCTGCGCGGGCGTAAAGCCGGGGAGATCGAGATGGCGCACCAGATAGGCGGCGTGCTGCGGAGCCTGGCGGAAATCGACGCTAAGGCCGATTTCGTGTATCGCGCTGGCGCTGAGCAGCAGCTCGCGGCAGCGCTGATCCAGTTTCCATACCGCGCTCACCTGACGGAAAAACACGTCGGCCAACTGACGCACGCGCGCGGCCTGTTCCACATCGATAGAAAAACGACGCTGGACGTTGTGCAGCGTGCGGCTGCGGATATCGCGATCGACCGGCAGATGCAGCATGCCGTAAACCAGCCCCTCGCGCAGCGCGCCGCCCGCCAGCGTCATGCTTTCGATGCCCAGCTCCTGAAATACCGCAATCAGAATGGAAAGGCCACTGGGGAAAACCAGCGCGCGCTCCAGCGTTAAGCCTTCGATCTCCAGCTCTTCCAGCTTGCCGCACTGAATGGCGCGCTGTTTGAGCTGCTGCAGCTTACTCAGGGTGATGCGTTCATCCATGCCCTGCGCCACCATAATCTCCTGCAGCGCCTGTACGGTGCCGGAGGCGCCGACGCAGGCTTCCCAGCCGTGAGCGCGCAGCGGCGAGGCGATAGGGCGGATCATGTCGATTGCGGCCTGCTCGGCGGCGTCGAAATTCTCTTTTGCCAGATGTCGGTCGCTAAAGAAGCGTTCAAGCCAGGTTACGCAGCCCATAGGCAGGCTAAAAAGGACGGAGGCGTGCGAGCCGTCGCCGGTGGCCAGCTCGGTGCTGCCGCCGCCGATATCGACCACCAGCCGCTTGTCCGAGCCGCCAGTGGTGTGCGCGACGCCCTGATAAATCAGGCGCGCTTCCTCTTCGCCGCTGATAACGTTAATCGTGCAGCCCAGGATCTGCTGTGCGGTAAACAGGAATTCGCTGGCGTTGGCCGCCAGGCGCAGCGTGGCGGTAGCAACCACGCGGATCTGCTCGGAAGGAATATCCTGCAGCTGTTCGGAGAAGAGCTTCAGACACTCCCAGCCGCGCGTCATCGCCTCGACGGAAAGATGGTTATTTTTGTCCAGGCCGGCAGCCAGACGCACCTTGCGCTTAATGCGCGCGACGGTCTGAATGCTTCCGGAAACTTCGCGCACCACCAGCATATGAAAGCTGTTGGATCCCAGATCAATCGCAGCATAAAGTGACGATGCGCTTAGCATAATGTGGATTAACCCGAACGTTTACGGTTGTTGTTACGCGGCGCTCCACGACGATTCGCGTTGTTGCCGCCGCGGCGCGGACCATTGCCGGTGCGGGCGCGAGCCAGACGCTTCGGCGGCGGCAGGTCGTCCATCAGCGCGTCGCTGTTGTACTTGCTCACCGGAATGCTGTGGCCGATATACTCTTCAATCGCCGGCAGATTCAGCGCGTACTCTTCACAGGCCAGGCTGATAGAGTGTCCGCTGGCGCCTGCGCGTCCGGTACGGCCGATACGGTGAACGTAATCTTCGCGATCGTCAGGCAGGTCGTAGTTAAAGACGTGCGTGACCGCAGGAATATGCAGGCCGCGCGCCGCCACGTCGGTCGCCACCAGGATATCGACGTCGCCTTTAGTGAAGTCGTCCAGAATGCGCAGGCGCTTCTTCTGCGGCACGTCGCCGGTCAGCAGGCCGACGCGATGGCCGTCCGCCGCCAGATGGCCCCAGATATCTTCGCAACGATGCTTGGTGTTGGCGAAGACGATAGCGCGATCCGGCCACTCTTCTTCCAGAAGCGTCTGCAGCAGGCGCATTTTTTCTTCGTTCGACGGGTAGAAGAGCTCTTCTTTAATGCGATGACCCGTTTTCTGCTCTGGCTCCACCTCAACGTACTCGGCGTTGTTCATGTGTTCGAAAGCCAGTTCGCGCACGCGCCAGGAGAGCGTGGCGGAGAAAAGCATGCTCAGGCGCTGCGTCGCAGGCGGCATGCGGCGGAACAGCCAGCGGATATCTTTAATAAAGCCGAGATCGAACATGCGGTCGGCTTCGTCCAGCACCAGCACCTGAATCGCGCCGAGGTTAATGTGGTTCTGTTTCGCGTAATCGATCAGACGGCCAGTGGTGCCGACCAGGATGTCGACGCCGTCAGCCAGCACTTTCAGCTGCTTGTCGTAGCCGTCGCCGCCGTAAGCCAGGCCCAGCTTCAGACCGGTGGCCTGCGCCAGCGGTTCGGCGTCGGCGTGGATCTGTACCGCCAGTTCGCGCGTCGGCGCCATGATCAACGCGCGCGGCTGATTGATCTGACGGCCTTCCTGGGCAGGGTGAGTGAGAAGATGATGAAACGTCGACGTCAGAAACGCCATCGTTTTGCCGGTACCGGTTTGCGCCTGGCCTGCGACATCACGCCCTGAGAGCGTAAAGGGCAGAGCTAACGCCTGAATAGGCGTACAGTGATGAAAGCCTTTTGTATCAAGGGCTTCCACGACCAGAGGGTGCAGGGCGAAGTCGGAAAACTTCTGTTCTGTTAAGTGTGTTTTGCTCATAGTGTGGTAGAATATCAGCTTACTATCGCTTTACGAAAGCGTATCCGATGAAATAAAGTCAACCTTCGTTGGTAAACTTTACGCCAATTCGCCAGGCATAATCTTGTGGAGTAATACATGAGCAGCGATAAAATCGTTCACCTCACCGATGACAGTTTCGATGCAGACGTTCTGAAAGCAGAAGGTGTCACACTGGTAGATTTCTGGGCTGAATGGTGTGGTCCTTGCAAAATGATCGCCCCGATTCTCGATGAAGTTGCCGAAGAGTACGACGGTAAGCTCACTATCGCCAAGCTGAACATTGACGATAACCCGGGCACCGCGCCGAAGTACGGCATCCGCGGCATCCCGACGCTGCTGCTGTTCAAAAACGGTGAAGTCGCCGCGACTAAAGTCGGCGCGCTGTCTAAAAGCCAGCTGAAAGAGTTCCTGAACGCCAACCTGGCGTAAGGACGAGAACGTTCGGCGGTGGCGAATTTTCTTCCACTGCTGGACGTTCGCATTTTAGCGTGCTAAGTTACTTTCACTGCATTACGCACTTACCTTGTAGTTTGCATCTTAAAGATTTCCTTTGTTAAACCCTGAAGCACGTTCCGTATACAGCGGTTTAGCAATTCTGACGGTTAGCACCAACTTTGGCATCGCATTTCAACCGTCTCTCTCGCTTCCAGTCGCCATCCCTGACGATGATCGTCGAGAAGAGTTGAAAGCGCCATTAACAGGCATGGAATATTAAGCCATACCATTCACGACCAACATTTCGAGAATTACCCCGAGTTTAAGAACCCATCACTATGAATCTTACCGAATTAAAGAATACGCCGGTTTCTGAGCTGATTACTCTCGGCGAAAATATGGGGCTGGAAAACCTGGCGCGCATGCGCAAACAGGATATTATTTTCGCCATCCTCAAACAGCACGCGAAAAGCGGCGAGGACATCTTCGGTGATGGTGTGCTGGAGATATTGCAGGACGGATTTGGTTTCCTCCGCTCCGCAGACAGCTCTTACCTCGCCGGTCCCGACGACATCTACGTTTCTCCCAGCCAAATTCGCCGTTTCAACCTTCGCACTGGTGACACCATCTCCGGCAAAATCCGTCCGCCGAAAGAGGGCGAGCGTTACTTTGCGCTGCTGAAGGTTAACGAGGTTAACTACGATAAGCCTGAAAACGCGCGTAATAAGATTCTGTTCGAAAACCTGACGCCGCTGCACGCCAACAGCCGTCTGCGCATGGAGCGCGGCAATGGTTCGACGGAAGACCTTACCGCACGCGTGCTGGATCTGGCTTCGCCGATCGGCCGCGGCCAGCGTGGTCTGATCGTCGCGCCGCCGAAAGCGGGTAAAACCATGCTGCTGCAGAATATCGCGCAGAGCATCGCCTACAACCATCCAGACTGCGTGCTGATGGTGCTGCTGATCGACGAACGTCCGGAAGAAGTGACCG
>OKGA01000140.1_pt1 | contig 31063 bp, 29 predicted proteins | sample 1611451 | NCBI WGS metagenome assembly OKGA01 (sample SAMN04436745, study PRJEB24849) | human gut metagenome | biome: human gut; feature: NICU; material: stool | host: Homo sapiens | place: USA: Saint Louis, MO | collected 2010-12-22
ATGGTGCATCCGGGAGGATTCGAACCTCCGACCGCTCGGTTCGTAGCCGAGTACTCTATCCAGCTGAGCTACGGATGCAAATGGCGGTGAGGCGGGGATTCGAACCCCGGATGCAGCTTTTGACCGCATACTCCCTTAGCAGGGGAGCGCCTTCAGCCTCTCGGCCACCTCACCATACGCTTCTTTCGAATTGTGCCTAACTTGCTTTGGAGAAGCTCATCGGCACTGCGTGGCGCACATATTACTTTCTCCGACTTTTAAGTCAAACAATTTTTCCCAACTCATGCGCGTTTGCACAATTCGCACCCAACATGGGCGATTTCACGGCAAAAAGGGCGTTTAATCAACAGGCAACCGCAACGTCTGCAGCAATAAAGCAGGAAACTCACCGGGAAAATAATCACGAAAAAGAGAGGGGAGAACGAAAGAAGTGGGTAAAACGATGCAGTAGCGTCTCGTCTGGCAACGAGACGCTGCTTCGGAATCAGTAAGTCGTCTGCTGAGACTTCTCTGCCTGAATGCGCTGATAGATTTCTTCACGGTGAACTGAAACCTCTTTGGGGGCGTTCACACCAATACGCACCTGGTTGCCTTTTACCCCTAGCACAGTGACCGTAACCTCATCGCCAATCATGAGGGTTTCACCAACTCGACGAGTCAGAATTAACATTCTTTGCTCCTTGAAAGATTAAAAGAGTCGGGTCTCTCAGTTTCCCCGTCATTATCCATCATATGTGGTGAAAACGTAAGCCGCGCAATCCACAATAAGTGTAAGCAGACTTGGTCCCACCTCAGATAATGGTAAGTTTAGCCGACCAGAAAAACTTTGTTCCCGCAATTGTAACTAAATTGTGTTAGCACAGTATGAAAACGCCATAATCAACAAAGTATTATGGCGTTTGTCCGTGCTATTTATTTATGTTCACAGCTTTGAGGCCACCCAGGCTTCTACGCTGTTTAACGCCGCTGGCAGAGCGTTGATATCCGTCCCCCCCGCCATCGCCATATCCGGGCGACCACCGCCCTTGCCGCCGACCTGCTGCGCCACGTTGCCGATCAACTCGCCGGCTTTCACGCGGTCAGTCAGATCCTTGGTCACGCCCGCGACCAGGCTGACTTTGTCATCAGCCGTCGTCGCCAACACGATAATGGCCGAACCCAATTGATTTTTCAGGTCATCCACCATGGTGCGCAGCATTTTGGCTTCGACATTGTCCAACTGGCTGACCAACAGCTTCACGCCGTTAACCAGTTTCGCCTGGCTGGACAGCGACGCGCTTTCCTGCGCCGCCTGCTGATCTTTCAGTTGCTGCAGTTCTTTTTCCAGCGCGCGGGTGCGATCGAGCACCGAGCGCACTTTATCGGTCAGGTTGTTGCTGTCGCCCTTCACCAACTGCGCAACGTCTTGCAACAAATCGCTTTGCTGGTGCAGCGTGGCGATAGCGCCTGCGCCGGTCACCGCTTCAATACGGCGGATGCCCGCCGCGGTGCCCGACTCGCTCAGAATGCGGAACAGGCCGATATCGCCGGTGCGGCTGGCGTGGGTGCCGCCGCACAGCTCGGTGGAGAAGTCGCCCATGGTCAGCACGCGCACGTTGTCGTCGTACTTCTCACCGAACAGCGCCATTGCGCCCTTCTCTTTGGCGTCTTCCAACGCCATCAGCTCGGTCTGCACCGGCAGGTTACGACGCACCTGCTGGTTCACCAGATCTTCCACCGCGCGGATTTGTTCCGGCTTCATCGCTTCGAAGTGCGAGAAGTCGAAACGCAGGTATTTGTCGTTAACCAGCGAGCCTTTCTGCGCAACGTGATCGCCCAGCGTTTGGCGCAGCGCGGCGTGCAGCAGGTGAGTCGCGGAGTGGTTCAGGCGGATGCTGTTGCGGCGCTCGGCGTCGATCTGCGCATCCACGCGATCGTTCAGCTTCAGCGAGCCCTGCGCCAGTTTGCCTTGGTGGCCGATAGCCTGACCGTATTTCTGGGTGTCATTAACCACAAACTCGGCGCCGGCGGCTTTCAGCACGCCTTTATCGCCGACCTGGCCGCCGGATTCACCGTAGAACGGCGTCTCGTCTAGCACCACCACCGCCTCTTCGCCGGCGTTGATCTGCTCGACCGGCTGGCCGTCACGGAACAGCGCGATCACCGTCGCCTGCTGCTCGTCGTGATCGTAGCCGCTGAACTGGCTGCTACCATCCACGCGGATCAGGCTGTTGTAGTCGGCGCCGAAGCCGCTGGATTCGCGCGCGCGGCGGCGCTGCGCTTCCATCGCTTCTTCAAAGCCCGCTTCGTCGACTTTCAGACCGCGCTCGCGGCAGACGTCAGCGGTCAGATCGACCGGGAAACCGTAGGTATCGTACAGACGGAAAGCGGTTTCGCCGTCCAGAGTATCGCCCTGCAGCTTGGCCAGTTCTTCGTCCAACAACGCCAGACCACGCTCCAGCGTGCGGGCAAACTGCTCCTCTTCGGTTTTCAGCACCTGCTCCACCAGCGATTGCTGGCGTTTCAGCTCGTCGGCCGCCGGGCCCATCACTTCGATCAGTGGCGCTACCAGCTTGTAGAAGAAGGTATCTTTCGCGCCCAGCATGTTGCCATGACGGATCGCGCGGCGAATGATACGACGCAGCACGTAGCCGCGGTTTTCGTTAGACGGGATCACGCCGTCTGACACCAGGAAGGCGCAGGAACGAATGTGGTCGGCGATAACGCGCAGGGATTTGTTATCCAGATCGGTCGCGCCGGTCACTTTCGCTACGGCGGCAATCAGGGTACGGAACAGGTCGATCTCATAGTTGGAGTTCACATGCTGCAACACCGCCGCGATGCGCTCCAGACCCATGCCGGTATCCACCGAAGGTTTCGGCAGCGGCAGCATGGTGCCGTCGGACTGACGGTTGAACTGCATGAAAACGATGTTCCAGATCTCGATGTAGCGGTCGCCGTCTTCTTCCGGGCTGCCCGGAGGGCCGCCCCAGATGTGATCGCCGTGATCGTAGAAAATCTCGGTGCACGGGCCGCATGGGCCGGTATCACCCATCTGCCAGAAGTTATCTGAAGCGAAAGGCGCGCCCTTGTTATCGCCGATGCGGATAATGCGCTCGGCCGGTACGCCGATTTGCTTCTGCCAGATGTCGAATGCTTCGTCATCGGTTTCATACACGGTGACCCACAGTCTCTCTTTCGGCAGGTTGAACCAGTTTTCACCGGTCAGCAGTTCCCACGCGTAGCTGATCGCGTCGTGCTTGAAGTAATCGCCGAAGCTGAAGTTACCCAGCATTTCAAAGAAGGTGTGGTGACGAGCGGTATAACCGACGTTTTCCAGGTCGTTATGCTTGCCGCCTGCGCGCACGCAGCGCTGCGAGGTGGTGGCGCGGGAATAGGCGCGTTTGTCGAGCCCCAGGAAAACATCCTTAAATTGGTTCATGCCGGCATTGGTAAACAGCAATGTCGGATCATTGTTAGGCACCAGGGAGCTGCTTGCTACAACCTGATGACCCTTACTATGAAAGAAATCGAGAAACGCTTGACGGATCTCAGCGGTGCTCTTGCTCATAATTTTCCTGGAAAGGCTAGAATAACGACACGTGAGCCGGTGGCGCGTCATCCCGACGATGACAACCAGCTCACGAACAAAAAGTGGGGATAAGATAAATTTTCTTCAGAGGGAAGTAAAACCCCGTGTGCGCTCATTGCGCAAAATCACGGTAAATTGACTGAATTTCTTCCTGGAAGAAGCCGCGATAGAGCAGATAACGCTGCACTTTGGCTTTCTCTTTCCAGTCGGTTGGCAACGCATCGCCAAATTTTCGCTGCGCCACCTGTTTCGCCTGTTCGCACCAGTCGATATCGCATTCCGCCAACGCGTCCTGCACCAGCGCTTTATCCACGCCCTTTTGCATCAGTTCGCTGCGGATGCGCTGCGCGCCATAACCCTTGCGGCTGCGGCTGCCGATGTAGCTGTGGGCGAAACGCTTATCATCCAGCCAGTTGTGCTGGTAACAGTAGGCGATAACCTGATCGATCAGCGCAGGATCCACCGGCTCTTCGGCCACCGGCGGTGATGCCGGCGCATGTGGCCTCTTACCGCCAAACCGGGCTTTCGCCACAAACGGCTGCGCCGCAAGTTTGCGGCGCAGTTCAGCTTCACTATGATCGCGTTGCGACAGCAGGCGCATGACGCGGCTTAGCAAGTCATTCATCATTCAAGCCTGAATTCAGAGGATATGCGCCACATATACGGCGGCGCACATCTTCAGCGATTAGAACTGCTCGCTGGTTTCCGCTTCGTCGTCTTCGAAGTCGTCACCGGAAGCGGCTACCAGTTCACCGCCGCTGTGCAGCAGCAGGTCGCGCAGCTTCTTATCCAGCTCGGCGGCAATAGCCGGGTTTTCTTTCAGGAAGTTACAGGCATTCGCCTTGCCCTGACCAATCTTCTCGCCGTTATAGCTGTACCAGGCGCCGGCTTTTTCGATCATCTTGTGCTTCACGCCCAGATCGACCAGTTCGCCGCGGCTGTTGATGCCTTCGCCGTACATGATTTGGAACTCAGCCTGTTTGAACGGCGCAGCGATTTTGTTCTTCACCACTTTCACGCGGGTTTCGCTGCCCACCACTTCGTCGCCCTCTTTGATGGCGCCGATGCGGCGGATATCCAGACGCACCGAAGCATAGAACTTCAGGGCGTTACCGCCGGTCGTGGTTTCCGGGTTGCCGAACATCACACCAATTTTCATACGGATCTGGTTGATGAAGATCAGCAGGGTATTGGCGTTTTTCAGGTTGCCGGCCAGTTTACGCATCGCCTGGCTCATCATGCGCGCCGCCAGGCCCATGTGCGAATCGCCGATTTCACCTTCGATTTCCGCCTTCGGCGTCAGCGCCGCCACGGAGTCGACGATGATGACATCAACCGCGCCGGAGCGGGTCAGCGCATCACAGATTTCCAGCGCCTGCTCGCCGGTATCCGGCTGGGAGCACAGCAGGTTGTCGATATCGACGCCCAGCTTTTTCGCATAGATAGGATCCAGCGCGTGTTCGGCGTCGATGAACGCACAGGTTTTGCCTTCGCGCTGCGCAGCGGCGATCACCTGCAGCGTCAAAGTGGTTTTACCGGACGATTCCGGGCCGTAGATTTCTACGATGCGGCCCATCGGCAGGCCGCCGGCGCCCAGGGCGATATCGAGTGACAGTGAGCCGGTGGAGATCGTTTCCACGTCCATGGAGCGGTCTTCACCCAGGCGCATGATGGAGCCTTTGCCGAACTGTTTCTCAATCTGGCCCAGTGCCGCAGCTAACGCCTTTTGCTTGTTCTCATCAATAGCCATTTTTGCTCCTTCGTTTCGCAATGCCGGTGTTACCCCACACTGCCACTGAATGTATGTTGTGCAGGAAATGTCACTAATTATACTGTATAGTCATACAGTATCAAGCCTAATTTACAAAAATTCGTCGATGGCGGTTTGCAGCGCGAAAATCGTCGCCTGCAGCCGCACCGCATCGCGGTCGCCCTCGAATTGCATCTTGCGCGACAGCCCCCGGCCATCGCTGCTGGCAAAGCCGAACCACACGGTGCCGACCGGCTTTTCCACGCTGCCGCCGTCCGGGCCGGCGATGCCGCTCACCGACAGCGCCAGATCGGCCTGCGCCGCCCGCAGCGCCCCTATCGCCATCTCGCGCACCACCTCTTCGCTGACCGCGCCGTGCGCCATCAACATCGCTTCGCTCACCCCCAGCAGATCATGTTTCGCCGCATTACTGTAGGTGACGAAACCGCGATCGAAATAGGCGGAGCTGCCGGCGATATCGGTAATGGCCTTGGCGATGCCGCCGCCGGTGCAGGATTCCGCGCAGGTGATCCAGCGGCCCTGAGCCTTCAGTTTTTCCCCCGCCAGCACGCTGAGCCGGCGCAGTTGGTTTTCACTCATAACCCCTCCCTCGCGAATTCAGGTATATGCGCCCGATAGTAGCATTTATCAAGGCGACACGGCGGCCGGCGCGCAGAAATGCGCAGCGCCTCGCAGGAGGTGCGGTTTTAAGCGCCCGGCCAAGCTGCTAGTATCAAAAGAAGCGCCCCATCGAGCGGCGGCGCACCAGCACAAGGAACATCACGGAGGCGGCGCGCTGCGGCGGCGGCCTCAGGGCGCACCCGAAGAGATTAGGATGATAGCGTGAAAAAAACGTTGGGCGTATTCTTGCCGTTGTACACCACCACCCTGTTGCTGCTGTTGGGCTCAGGCCTGCTCACCACCTATGTCTCGCTGCGGCTGGCCTCCATCCACGTCAGCAGCGCGCTGATCGGCGCCATCATCGCCGCCAACTACATCGGGTTGGTGATCGGCGGCAAGGTCGGCCACTTTCTCATCGCCCGCGTCGGGCATATCCGCGCCTACGTGGCCTGCGCCGGCATCATCACCGCTGCGGTGCTGGGGCACGGTCTGACGGCGTTCATTCCCGCCTGGGTCGCGCTGCGTCTGGTGATCGGGCTGTGCATGATGTGCCAGTATATGGTGCTGGAAAGCTGGCTGAACGACCAGGCGGAATCCAACCAGCGCGGCATGGTGTTCGGCTTCTATATGGCGGCGACCTATCTCGGCATGTCGCTGGGTCAGATAGTGCTGATGCTGCAAAGCAACCTGGGCATCAGCACGCTGCTGGTGATCGCGCTGTGCTTCGCGCTTTGTCTGGTGCCCATCGCTCTCACCACCCGCACCAATGCGCGCCACATGTCGCCGGCCCCGATGGAGCTGCGTTACTTTGTCGGCGCCATTCCCAAGGTGCTGGCTACCACGCTGGTGATCGGCATGGTGGTGGGCTCGTTTTACGGCCTGGCGCCGGTCTACGCCAGCCTGCAATCCTTAACCACTCAGCAAACCGGCCTGTTCATGGCGCTGGCCATCTTCGCCGGGCTGGTGGCGCAGTTCCCGCTCAGTTGGCTGTCGGATCGCTATAATCGCCCGTTGCTGATGCGCCTCAACGCCATTTTTCTGATCGTGGCGGCACTGCCGCTGGCGCTGCTGCCGCACATCGATTTCCCGCTGCTGCTAGCGGTCGGGTTCGTCGTCAGCATGTTGCAATTTACGCTCTACCCGTTGGCGGTGGCGCTGGCCAACGATCTGATCGAGCCGGAACGCCGCGTCTCGCTGGCCGCCTGTCTGCTGATGGCGTTCGGCGTCGGCGCCAGCATCGGGCCATTGGCGGTCGGCGCGCTGATCGAGCCGCTGGGCGGCAATATCCTGTACGCCTTTTTCGCCCTGTGCGGCGTGCTGCTGGCGGCCCTCAGCCGCACGGCGAAAGCGGAGGAACCGCAGTTGGCGCAGGACGCGCCGGTGCCGCACATTCCGCTGCCGGACAGCCTCACCAGCTCGCCGCTGTCGCCGGCGCTCAATCCGACCTTCGATGAACAGATCATTCACGACACCATGCCGCCGCCGGAAGCGGCGCCCGAGGTCGACGAGCCGCAGCCTGAAGCACAAGAGGCGGAGCCCTTGCCTCAGGGCGCCGATCCGGAAGAAGACACCGGCCTGAAAAAGGCGCACGCCATGCTGTAAACGGCGGCGTTACAGATCCTGGAAGGAGCCCAACAGAAAACCGCGTTCGGCGATCGCCGCTTTCAGCGTCGGCGCGGTCAACACATCCAGCTCGACGAGGCGCGGATGGCAGTATTGGCTCTGCAGGATCGTCGCGTCGAGGAACGCCGGGTGGCACATCATTTCCAATGATTCTACGCCCTGCTCGTCGGCGCGCGCCAACCTTTGCAGAAACAACGTTTCGGAAATCGTCTCACCGTAGAATCCCGCGTCGAAAGCGTCAGTGCTATAGGGGGCATGCAGCGTGATGCCACGCCGTTTCGCCTCTTCGCGATCGAGACGCAGCGGCAGACCCTGCGCTTGCGCGAACGCCTCCACCAGCGGATAAATTTGCGGCTGCATATGCACATGGTGGTGGCTGTCGATATGCGTCGGCGGCCGGCCGAACAGCGTCACGAAGCGCGCGAACTGGCGCTGCAGCTCCTCGTGAATTTCGTCCAGCTGCAGCTCGCCGGCCTCGGCGCGGCGCCACAGCCATTTGCCCAGTTCGCCATGTTCGTTGACCAGCGAAGGCATGGCGCCCAGCGGCTTGCCATGGGTCAAAACGAAATGCAGCCCAATCGGCAACCCCGGATATTGCCGGCTGAGCGCCGCCGCGTGCTGCGCGCCGCCGCCGTTCACCATCGCCGTGGTGGAGGAAACGACGCCATGCTGATACGCCTCGATGACGCCATAGTTCTGCCCTTTGCTCAGGCCGAAATCATCGGCATTCACGATCAGTAGTTTTTCCATAGAGGCTCCCGCGGGATGGATTTTTGGCAAGGGAAGGCCGACCGCTCGGCGCGGCATTCCCCCTCGTTAAGGTAAAATCAAATGATTAACCGACTGGCGCCCTGAAGCTCATCGGCATATCGGCGTTGATACTGATCGGGAGCGGCCCTAAAGAGGGCCGTAACACTTTTTTCGGTAGTTGCCTGGGGTCACGTCGGTGAGCCGCTTGAAGTTTTTAATGAACAAGCTGACGTCGCCATAGCCGGAATCGAAAGCGATGTCAGAGACCGAATAGTTGGTGACCTCCAGCTGCGTCTTGGCGAAGTTGATGCGGATCTCATTGATCACCTGCATCGGCGTCTTCTGGTAGTAGCGCCGCATCGCCCGGGTCAGGTACTCCTGGGTTTTCCCCGACAGCGCCACCATGTTCGCCAACGCCTTTTCGCCGAACATCGCCTTGTCATGCATGCCGGCCAGGGTGTTCTTCAGCCACTGCGGGATATCATCGCCGCCGTCGTTTTCTTCTTTATGGTGACGAATGCGGCTTATCACATAGAAGGTCAGCGTTTCGAGAAACTCGGCGAAGTCATCCTCGCGAAACTGCGGCGAACTCACCACCGATTCGATATAGGCCAAAAACTCGCTTCTCAGGCTGTAGGCCTGCGAGGCGACAAAGCAACGCGGCAGCTGTTGCAAGTAATGTTCTTCAAAGAACGCTTTGCTGACCGCCACGTTGAAGATTTTCGTCGCGCCGAACTCGTAAAAGCTCTGGTGGTAGGAACCGATAGGGATAAAGACGAAATCCCCGCGCTCCAGCAGCACCCGCTTGCCGTTGATCTCCTGATAGCATTTGCCGCTCAGCACGATGGTGAACTCGTAATAGTCGTGCTGATGCAGCCCGGTGGCGCTTTCCACCTTGTTGTAGATGAACAGGTGAAAGTCTTTGCAGTTAAAGAAATCCTGCTCGCGAATCAGCTTCACGTCGTTGGCACTCAGCGAAATTCGGTTATCGGACACGGCGCCGGCCTCCCGTTAGTCAAATCCGTTGCGTCTGGCCGCCTCGGCGAACCAGTAACCGCTTTTTTTGATGGTGCGCCGCTGATCCGCCCGATCCAGCCGCACCAGCCCATAACGATTCTTGTAGGCATTCAGCCAGGACCAGCAATCGATAAAGGTCCACAGATGATAGCCTTTGCACTGCGAGCCTTCCGCCAGCGCGCGGTGCAGCCACTTCAGGTGCTCGCGAATAAAGTCGATGCGGTAATCGTCCTCCACCCGCCCATCGGCGCCGATAAACGCCTCTTCACCCTCGACGCCCATGCCATTTTCCGAAATATAACAGGGCAGATTGCCGTAGTTCTCTTTCAGATCCATCAGGATGTCGTACAACCCCTTCTCGTAGATCTCCCAGCCGCGGTGCGGATTGATTTTGCGGCCCGGCATTGCATAGTAACTGAACAAATCCTCCGGCGATGCGATCGGCTCCCCGGCGCGCCGTCCCGCTTTCGCCTGCACCCTGCGCGGCTGGTAATAGTTGACGCCAAGGATATCCACCACGCCGCCTTCGATCAGCTGCGCGTCCTGCGGTTCGCAGTAGGGCATCAGCCCATGTCGCTCCAACAGGTGCAGTAATGCGGCCGGGTAACGCCCTTTGGCGACCGGATCGAGGAAACTGCGGTTGAGCAGCAGATCGGCGTCGTGTGCGGCCTGCCGATCCTCCGGCGCGTCGGAGCGCGGATAGGTCGGGCTCAGATTTAGAATGATGCCGATGCTCCCCGGCAGCCCCCGCGCTCTGAAACGCCGCACCGCCATGGCGTGCGCCAGCACGCTGTGATACGCCACGGTGACCGCCCGTTTGAAGTCCACCACGCAAGGGTAGTGCAGGTCATTCAGGTAACCGGCTTCCACCGGCACGATCGGCTCGTTGAAGGTGAACCAGTGGGTGACCCGATCGCCAAACAGGCCGAAACAGGTATCGGCGTAACGCGCATAGGCTTCGACCACCGCCCGGCTTTCCCAACCGCCGCGCTGTTGCATGCACAGCGGCATATCGAAGTGATAGAGATTGATAAACGGGGTGATGCCCTGCGCCAGCAGCTCGTCGATCATCGCGTTATAGAACGCCACCGCCTGCGGGTTCACTTCACCGTCGCCGTCCGGGATCAGCCGCGACCACGAGATCGACGTTCTAAAGGTATTGTGGCCCAGCGTTTTGAGCAGCCCGATATCGGTGCGGAAATGGTCGTAAAAGGTCGAGGCTTCGGTCGGGCCCACCCGCTCGTGAAAGCGCTCGGGCGCGATCTCGTACCAATAGTCGAAGATGTTGCGGCTCTTGCCGTCCCGCGCGGCCGCCCCTTCAGACTGTGGCGCGGAGGTGGCGCTGCCCCACCAGAACCCGTCGGCAAATTGATATTCCATACTCGCGTCCCTCGCGGGGCGGCCACACCGCCCCGTTCCACAGTTAGAATTTCAGCGCCTTGGCGATGTCTTCTTCGCTTTCCGTCGCCGCGTCGATCTGGCTCTGCGCCTTGTTGGAGATCGCCACGAACGGCAGATAGATCACGGTGGCGACCGCCAGGTTGAACAGGCTCAGCAACATGGCCATGATGCTGCCGTTGGTGTTGAAGAACGCCCCCAGGCCGACCGGCATGGTCCAGGGCGCGATGTTGGTGATCGGCGGGATCAGCCCGGAGTAGTAGGCCAGGGAGGTGATAATGGTCAGCACCGGCTGCACCAGGATGAACGGAATGAACATCACCGGGTTCATGATCACCGGCAGGCCGAACAGTATCGGTTCGTTGATCTGGAAGATGCCGGATGGCGTCGCCAGTTTGGCGACCTGGCGGTAATCTTCGCGGCGCGAGGCGATGAAGATGGCGATGATCAAGCCCAGCGTCGAGCCGGTGCCGCCGAGGTAGATGTAGGAGTCGACGAACGGTTTCGCCCACATGTGGAACTCTTTTCCGGCGGCCACCGCCGCTTCGACCGAACCGTATTTGTTGTACAGCTCCACGTTTTCCAGCGCGAAAGGCGTCATGATGCCGCTGTCCAGGGCCGCCAGCGCCATGGAGCCGTGCACCCCAAAGAACCACAGCAGCGAGGAGAACAGTACGTACACCCAGCCCACCACGCTGCCCATCTTGGCCAGCGGCGCCGAAATGCCGTCCATGATGATCTGGTGGAAGTTGGTGCCCCAGTGCGCCAGCGCGAACGCCACCAGCCCCATGATGGAGAGGATGATGAAACCGGGGATCAGCGCCGAGAAGGAACGCGACACCGAAGCCGGCACGCTGTCCGGCAGGCTAATCACCCAGTTGCGCCGCACGATGAAGGCAAACATCTCGGCCACCACCAGCCCAATCACCATACCGGAAATGATGTTGGCGCCGCCCAACCAGTTGGCTCCCACCGCATAGGCCTCGCCGACATTGAACGGTGTGACGGTCATAAAGGCCGCCACCGCCAGCAGCGCCGAAGCGAGCGGATCGACCTTTCGCTCTTCCGCCAACGCCATGCTGATAAAGAACGGCGTCATCAGGGACATGATCCCCAGCGTGCCGTTGTAAACGCTGCCGCCGATGCTCTTCAGACTATTTAGCGTCTCGATGGTAGAGGCATCCAATCTTACGCCCAGCGAATAGAAGAACGATCCTTCGCCGAAGCTCAGGAACACGTTGTTGATCAACACGAACATCGCCCCGGTCAAGGTCAGCGGCATCAGGCGGATAAAGCCATTCTTGATGGCGTTGACGTGGGGCTGCTTACCGATTTTTACGGCGAAAGGCAGGATAACCTTCTCGAGCGAGGCAATGAGGGTATTCACGGCGGCCTCCTGTTATTGATTGGCTTTCTTGATAGCGGCCACCGCGGCCTTCAGCACGCCCAGCCCATCGACCTTGCCGTACAGCAGCGGATCGATAACCTCAACGGGTTTATTGGGCAGCTGTTTTTGCACTTCCGGCAAGGTGTAGGCGATCTGCGGCCCCAGCAGGATCAGATCCGCCTCAACGCCTTTCTCCGCAGCCAGCGCTTCCGGATAGGCGGCGATGATCACCGGCACTTCATATTTCTCGGCCTGCGCCTTCATTTTTGATACCAACAGGGAAGTGGACATACCGGCAGAACAAAACAGATAGATTTTTTTCTTTTCCATACCAAGCACCTCAGATAATCAAAAAAACCCCGTGTTATTTGTATGCCAGATGCAATCACGATTGCTTCACGCACATTCCTTATGAAAATTTCCGTCACGTTGCCCTGGTTACGGACAGTATACGGAGCATGAAAAACGGATCGGTAAGCCAGGAGGAGATATAACCGTCTCTCATTGACCTGACGGATTGACCCCCTTCACATTTCGCACAAAAAAATAGTGTGACCGGGCTCTCAAATAACCGATATAGACTCGGAATATTCGTAATAAATATTAAAATAACAATTATAAACAGCAAGTTACAAACTCACCGAGAATTTAAGGGTTTATTTGCACCTGAACAAGCGAAAAGGGAATAAAAATAGTTCAAGCTTGATTCACCTACGGCCATCCGAACGCGATAGCCGGTGAAGAGGATTAGGTGGGCAGACGCAGCAACTCGATCACCGTGCTCAGCGCCACGGAATGATTCCTGCGGTTGGGGTAATAGAGGTAAAAACCGGTAAACGGCGCGCACCAGTCGTTCAACACCCGCCGCAGCCGCCCGCTCGCCAGGTGTTCTTCTACCTCTTGTTCGATGGCGAAAGCGATGCCGACGTGCGCCAGCGCCGCCTGCACCATCATCCTGCCGTCATCGAGTATCAACGGGCTGTTAACCGCCACGGAAAACCGCTGCTCACCCTGCTGAAATGCCCATTTGTAGCGCTCGCCCGAAGAGGCCTTGCGCCAACCGATGCAGCGGTGCTGCAGCAAATCCTGCGGATGCGTCGGTTCGCCGTGCCGTTGAAAATAGTCCGGCGTGGCGACGATGGCGAAACGCAGATCCGGCGTCAGACGCACCGCGCGCATATCGTTGTGCAGATCCTCGCCGAGCCTAATACCGGCGTCAAAGCCCTGTTCGACAATGTTGGCAAACCCCTCGTCCGCCACCACTTCCAGCGTAATGCCGGGGTACTCGCAGGCCAACCGCTCCAGATGCGGCACGATGGCAAGATCGATGGCCGAACGCGGCGCGTTGATGCGCACCAGGCCGCGCGGCCCTTCGCGAAACACATTCAGGCTCTCCAGCGCGGCGTCGATGCCGGTAAAAGCGGGCACCAGCTGTGCCAGCAGATGCTCACCGGCCTCCGTCGGCGAGACGTTGCGGGTAGTGCGGTTTAGCAGGCGAATGCCCACCTGCGCTTCCAATTCGCGCAGGGTGTGGGTCAGCGTCGGCGGCGTCACGCCCAATCGGGCGGCGGCGCGGCGGAAGCTGCGTTCACTGGCGATAGCCACGAAGGCCGCCAGGCCGGACAGTTCAGGTTTTTTCATGCTATTGATATAAATTATCTAATAGTGAGATGAATTTTTAGTGGATAGTTATCCGTCATCTAACAACATAGCATTGCGATCGACCCCATTACCAGGTATCGATACGATGATTAATGCTACAGCTCCAACTCATGAAACGCCGCGCCGTCTGGCGGACAAAGTTGTACTGGTGAGCGGCGGCGGCACCGGCATCGGCCGCGCCGCCGCGCTGGCCTATGCCCGCGAAGGCGCCAAAGTCGCGCTGGCCGGCCGACGCGCGGCGGAAATCGAAGCCACGGCGCGCGACATCGCGCTGGCCGGCGGCGACGCCCTGCCCATCGTGGCCGACGTCTCCCAGGAAGGCGATATTCGCCAACTGATCGCCACGGTGACCGCCCATTACGGCCGGCTCGACGTCGCCTTCAACAACGCCGGCATCATCGGCAACTTCGCCCCCATTACCGAGCAGACCAGCGAGGATTTTGACCGGGTTATCGCCATTAACCTCAGGGGCGTCTGGCTGGCGATGAAATATGAGATTGAAACCTTCCTGGCTCAGCGCTCGGGCGGCGTGATCATCAACACCTCCTCCTGGCTGACCCACGGCGCGCTGGCCGGCTCATCCAGCTACTCCGCCAGCAAGGGCGCGCTCGATGCGATGATCCGCGCGGTGGCGCTCGAATACAGCGGCCAGGGCATCCGCGTCAACAACATCAACCCCGGCATCATCGACACGCCAATGGCACGCGGCAGCGTGGCTGACAGCGCGGCCTTCGCGCCCTTTATCGCCCACACGCCCGCCGGCCGCCTGGGTGAATCGGAAGACATCGGCGATGTGGCGCTGTGGCTGGCGACGGACGAAGCTCGCTTCATCACCGGCCAAAGCCTGCTGGTGGACGGCGGTTACACCATCGCCGGCATGCGTTGAGGAGACGAGGCCATGAACTACGTTCGGCTTGGCGACAGCGGCCTGAAGGTGTCCCGCCTCTGCCTGGGTTGCATGACCTACGGCGATCCGGCCTGGCGGCCCTGGGTGCTGAAGGAAGATGAAGCGCGCCCCTTTATCCGCGAGGCGCTGGAGGCGGGTATCAATTTTTTCGATACCGCCAACATTTACTCCGGCGGAGAAAGCGAGCGCATTCTCGGCCGCGCGCTGAGGGCGTTCGCCCGCCGTGAAGACGTGGTGATCGCCACCAAGGCCTACTTTCCAATGGACGCGCAGCCGAACAGCCGGGGGCTATCACGCAAGCACCTGCTGCACAGCGTCGACGCCTCCTTGCAGCGGCTGGGAACGGATTACCTCGATCTGTTCGTGCTGCACCGCTTCGACACCGAAACGCCGATCGAAGAAACCGCCGACACCCTCGATGGCCTGGTGCGGGCGGGCAAGATCCGCTATCTCGGCGCCTCCTCGCTGCACGCCTGGCGCCTGATGAAAATGCTGGCCTTTCAACGTCAGCACCGCCTGGCGCCGTTTATTTCGCTGCAAAGCCAATACAACCTGGTGACGCGTGAAGATGAAGAGGAGCTGATCCCGCTGTGCCTGGAGGAAGGTCTTGGTCTGACCCCCTGGTCGCCGCTGGCCCGCGGCGTGCTGGCCGGCTCCGGCAGCGGCGGCACGCTGCGCGCCGCCACCGACGAACAGGCGCCCCGTTGGTACGGCGGCAGAAACGAGGTAGAACGCACCGTCGCGGCGGTCGCGGAGGTGGCGGCCGCGCGCAGCGTTCCACCAGCGCAAATCGCGCTGGCCTGGCTGTTGGCCAAACCCGGCGTGGCGTCGCCGCTGGTGGGCATGTCCAAGCCACATCATCTGCAGGATGCGCTGGCTGCGCTCGACCTCAGGCTATCACCGGAAGACGTGGCCGCGCTAGAGGCGCCAATGGCGCACGCTGTCCGCCCCGATCGCTGGTAGCCCCTTTTCCGTCATTCCAGGAGAGAAGACATGTCATATGCGCTTACCACACGAGCGGTGTTGCTCGCCCTCGCTGCCGCATTCACCTTTAGCGCTCCGGTGCAGGCTGCCGCCAGCGCAGACTGCGCCGCAAACAGCATGACGCTGCCGCCTGGCGTGCTTTACCCCAACGGCATCGCCCGTGCGACGGACGCTACGCTGTATGTCGGCTTTGTCACCAGCGGCAACGTGCTGCGCAAGCGGCCGGGTCAAGCGTGGGAAACCTTTTTCCCCGGCGCTGACACGGTGTTCGCCTCAAACGCGCTGCGGCTGGACGAAAAACGCGGGCTGCTGTGGGGCAATTCGCCGGACTTTCTCTCCGGCGGCAAAACGCGCGCCAACCGCATCTATGCGCTGAACGTCGCGGATGGCACGCTCGACCGCAGCCTGGCGTTGCCGACGGGAGAAATGGGTAACGATATCGTACTCGGCGCAGACGGTACGGTGTATGTGACGGAAACCCGCGGCGGCGGCATCCTGCGCCTGCGGCCGGGCGAGACGGCATTCCGTACGCTGTTTCAGGATGCGCGGTTGGCGGCTCCCAGCGGGCTGGGCGCCGCCGGGATCGTGCTGCTCGACGATCGGCTGATGGCTGTCGCCAATTTCGGTACCGGTAAGCTCTACACCCTCAGTTATAACGCTCCAAAGCCGCAACTGACGGAAATGCAGCTGCCGCGCCTCATCGAAAACCCGGACGGAATGGGATTGGCGCCGGATGGCGCGCTGATCGTGCTGGAAAACGGGATCCAGAGCGGCCAGGGGCGGATCCTGCGGATCCCGTCACCCAAGGCGGCAGGCATGCACCGGATTGAGGTCTTGCGCGAAGGCATGGAATCGCCGGTCAACCTGACTATCACTCCGCAAGGCTGCGCCTTCGTCAGCGAATCGCGCATCCGCCACCGCCTGCTGCCCGGCCATGAAACCGAAGTGCCCGACAGTTTCCGCCTCTATCAACTGCCCTTGCCTCTCACCGCCGCACAATAACCTCTACGCCGCCTCAGCGGGCGGCGACACTTGCGTTGTTGCCCGCAGGCGAACGACAATCTCGCTTCGTTGCAAACCGGCCTTGCGCAGCGCTTCCCATTTTTACCTGTGACAGCCGATTGCCCGCTGGGCTAGTATAAGCGTCTGTGCAAACCTTGGGTTTGAACACGCCGTTTGGCGTTTTGATGACTTGATTTGCGCCGCCCGCCAAGCGCTGAATGGGGCGACGCCTGCTGAAACAATGTGATAGCGAATGACGACAATGAAAATCACAGTGACCTTTACATTCAATGGATTGGAAAAATAATCGCATGAATAGCACCGATAAACTCGATTCGCACACGCCGATGATGCAGCAGTACCTGCGCCTCAAGGCCCAGCATCCTGAAATCCTGCTGTTCTACCGCATGGGCGACTTCTACGAGCTATTTTACGACGACGCCAAGCGCGCTTCCCAACTGCTGGATATCTCGCTGACCAAACGCGGCGCCTCGGCGGGCGAACCGATCCCAATGGCCGGCGTGCCGCACCACGCAGTGGAGAACTACCTGGCCAAGCTGGTGCAGCTCGGCGAGTCCGTCGCCATCTGCGAGCAGATCGGCGATCCGGCCACCAGCAAAGGGCCGGTCGAACGCAAAGTGGTGCGTATCGTCACCCCCGGCACCATCACCGACGAAGCGCTGCTGCAAGAACGCCAGGACAACCTGCTGGCGGCGATCTGGCAGGACGCGCGCGGCTTCGGCTACGCCACGCTGGACGTCAGCTCCGGCCGCTTCCGCGTCGCCGAGCCGCAGGATCTGGAAACCATGGCCGCCGAGCTGCAGCGCACCAATCCGGCCGAGCTGCTCTATCCGGAAACCTTCGAACACATGGCGCTGATCGAACAGCGCCACGGCCTGCGCCGCCGCCCGCTGTGGGAATTCGAGCTTGAGACCGCACGCCAACAGCTCAACCTGCAGTTCGGCACCCGCGACTTGACCGGCTTCGGCGTCGAACAGGCGCACCAGGCGCTACGCGCCGCCGGCTGTCTGCTGCAGTACGTCAAAGATACCCAACGCACTTCGCTGCCGCACATTCGCGGCATCACCATGGAACGCCAGCAGGACGGCATCATCATGGATGCCGCCACCCGCCGCAACCTGGAGCTGACGCAGAGCCTGTCTGGCGGCAGCGACAACACGCTGGCGGCGATCCTCGACCGTACGGTCACGCCGATGGGCAGCCGCATGCTGAAACGCTGGCTGCACATGCCGACCCGCGACATCAAGGTGCTGACCGCCCGCCAACAGGCGATCGGCGCATTGCAGGAACTGTTCGCGGATCTGCAGCCTTCGCTGCGTCAGGTAGGCGATCAGGAACGTATTTTGGCGCGTTTGGCGCTGCGCACCGCCCGGCCGCGCGATCTGGCGCGCATGCGCCATGCTTTCCAGCAACTACCGGACATCCGCGCGCTGCTGCAGGATGTGAAAACGCCGCACGTGCAGCAGCTGCTGTCGCAGGTGGGCCAGTTTGACGAACTGCGCGAGCTGCTGGAACGCGCGGTCATTGAATCACCGCCGGTGCTGGTGCGCGACGGCGGCGTGATCGCCCCCGGTTACAACAGCGAACTGGACGAGTGGCGAGCACTGGCCGACGGCGCCAGCGACTACCTCGATCGGCTGGAGATCCGCGAGCGTGAAAAGCTGGGTCTGGATACGCTCAAGGTCGGCTTCAACGGCGTACACGGCTATTACATTCAGGTCAGCCGCGGTCAAAGCCACCTGGTGCCGATCCACTATGTACGCCGTCAGACGCTGAAAAATGCCGAGCGCTACATCATCCCGGAACTGAAAGAGTACGAAGACAAAGTGCTCACCTCCAAGGGTAAGGCGCTGGCGATCGAGAAAAGCCTGTACGACGAGCTGTTCGATCTGCTGCTGCCGCACCTGGCGGAACTGCAACAAAGCGCCGCCGCGCTGGCCGAGCTGGACGTGCTGGCCAACCTGGCCGAGCGCGCCGATACCCTGAACTACGCTTGCCCGACCATGAGCGAGCAGCCGGGGATCCGCATTACCGAAGGCCGCCATCCGGTGGTGGAGCAGGTGCTGAGCGAGCCGTTTATCTCCAACCCGCTCACCCTGTCGCCGCAGCGCCGCATGTTGATCATAACCGGTCCGAACATGGGCGGTAAAAGCACCTATATGCGGCAAACGGCGCTGATCGTGCTGATGGCGCACATCGGCAGCTACGTGCCGGCCACCAAGGCCACCATCGGCCCGGTGGATCGCATCTTCACCCGCGTCGGCGCGGCGGACGATCTGGCTTCCGGCCGCTCCACCTTCATGGTGGAGATGACCGAAACCGCCAACATTCTGCACAACGCCACCGAGCACAGCCTGGTGTTGATGGATGAAATCGGCCGCGGCACCTCCACCTACGACGGCCTGTCGCTGGCCTGGGCCTGCGCCGAGAACCTGGCCAACCGCATCAAGGCGATGACGCTGTTCGCCACCCACTACTTCGAGCTGACGACCCTGCCGGAGAAGATGGAAGGCGTGGTCAACGTGCATCTGGATGCGCTTGAACACGGCGACACCATCGCCTTCATGCACAGCGTACAAGACGGTGCCGCCAGCAAAAGCTATGGCCTGGCGGTCGCCGCACTGGCCGGCGTGCCGCGCGACGTCATCAAACGCGCCCGTCAGAAACTGCGCGAGCTGGAGTCTATTTCCAGCCACACCGCATCGGGCAGCGTCGATGCCACCCAGATGACGCTGCTGCAGGAAGAGACCTCGCCGGCGGTAGAAGCCCTGGAGGCGCTTGATCCGGATTCCCTGTCGCCGCGACAGGCGCTGGAATGGATCTACCGGCTGAAAAATATGGTGTAGTCTGGCGCCAAACGCGGGCATAAAAAAACGGTGAGCATCATGCTCACCGTTTTTATTTGATGCGGTTCAACAACCGGCGTTATTCGCGGAACAGCGCCTCAATGCTCAGGCCCTGCATCTGCAAAATCTCACGCAGACGGCGCAGACCTTCTACCTGAATCTGACGGACGCGCTCGCGCGTCAGGCCAATCTCCCGGCCTACGTCTTCCAGCGTCGCCGCTTCATAGCCCAGCAGGCCGAAACGACGCGCCAACACTTCACGCTGTTTGGCGTTCAGTTCGAACAGCCATTTGACGATGCTTTGCTTCATATCGTCATCTTGCGTGGTGTCTTCAGGCCCGTTGTCCTTCTCGTCGGCCAGAATGTCCAGCAGCGCTTTCTCCGAATCCCCGCCCAGCGGCGTATCCACCGAGGTGATGCGCTCATTCAGGCGCAGCATGCGGCTGACGTCATCCACCGGCTTGTCGAGTTGCTCGGCAATTTCTTCAGCGCTCGGTTCATGATCCAGCTTGTGGGAAAGCTCGCGCGCGGTGCGCAGATAGACATTCAGTTCTTTGACGATATGGATAGGCAAACGAATGGTACGGGTTTGGTTCATGATCGCCCGTTCAATCGTCTGACGGATCCACCAGGTTGCATAAGTGGAAAAGCGGAAGCCGCGTTCCGGGTCGAATTTTTCCACTGCGCGAATCAGACCGAGGTTACCCTCTTCGATCAGATCCAGCAGCGCCAGACCGCGGTTGCTGTAGCGGCGGGCGATTTTCACCACCAGCCGCAGGTTGCTTTCAATCATGCGGCGGCGGGACGGCACGTCACCGCGCAGAGCACGCCGCGCAAAATAGACTTCTTCCTCTGCGGTCAGCAGAGGTGAATAACCGATCTCACCCAGATAGAGCTGCGTCGCATCCAATACGCGTTGCGTAACGCCTTGAGACAACAGCTCTTCTTCCGCTAAATCGTTCTCGCTGGTCTCTTCTTCTACCAGCGCTTTTTCATCAAACGACTCGGCCTCAGCTCCATTCTCGTCGAAATCCGCATCATCATGTAACTCGTTAACTTTCAGCGTATTTTGGCTCATATGCTGCTCCTACCCGTGATACCGCGAGCAGAATCTCAGCGTATTCTGCCCAATCTATCGCTGCGGAAGATAACGCAGCGGGTTTACGGATTTCCCCTTGTAACGAATTTCAAAATGCAAACGTACTGAACTGGTACCGGTGCTACCCATGGTGGCTATTTTTTGACCCGCCTTCACTTCTTGTTGTTCCCGGACCAGCATTGTGTCGTTATGAGCGTAGGCGCTCAGGTAATCATCATTATGTTTGATGATGATTAGATTACCGTAACCCCGTAAAGCGTTGCCTGCATACACTACGCGGCCATCGGCGGTAGCGAAGATAGGCTGCCCACGGGAACCGGCGATATCGACACCCTTATTCCCACCTTCTGATGAGGAAAAGTTATCAATAACCTTACCGTCAGTCGGCCATCTCCAGGTACTGACCGGAGCGCTGTTGCTGACGGTGCTGCTCACAGGTGGAGCGGCTTCCGGCGCGGTAACAGGCGCAGTCGCGGTCCCAACCGCTGCGGCACCTGCTGCAGGTAACATCTTACCTACATTCTGTTTACCCGAGTTTTCAGAATACGCGTTAGTTGATTGAGAATCAACCGTTGCCGTCTGGATCTGGGAGCTGGAAGGTGGCTTCGGAACACCGCCTTTGGTCGCATCTGTCGTCGCCAACATGCCGCCGCCGCCGTTGGCAGAACCATTACCAAGCTGAATGGTTTGGCCAACATTCAGGCTGTATGGCTCGGGAATATTGTTGCGCTGCGCCAGGTCGCGGAAATCATTGCCGGTGATCCAGGCGATATAAAACAGCGTGTCGCCGCGCTTGACCGTATAAGTTTCGCCGCCGCTGTAACTCCCTTTAGGGATGGCGTTATAACTGCGGTTATAGACAATGCGGCCCTCTGGGCTGGCCTGCTGCACTCCGCCATTATTATTGCCGGATGGAGCGGCACCGCCGCCTCCCACGCTGCTGATAGGAGCCGACGTCGAGGCCGTATTCGTACAACCCGCCAACCACAAACTTACCATCGTACACACCGCTACCCGGCGTAACGTAATCATTGGGCTTCCCGTGCTCATGCTTCCCCCATGACAGCAATATCAGTGATATATCCAAAATACCCTTTACATCGTAGCCGAGCTTTTGCCACTTCCCAGTTTCTGCGATGTAAAGGCGCCGCCGGCCGATCCCTGAACGCCAGGTCATCTCGCGCCGGAGCATCAAAACGCGCGCCAATGCTAACCACATTGGCGTTGCCGCACCATAAGACAACTACGTAGAAAGGCCAATTCTAGTGAAAATTAGCCTGATTGGAACGAGAAAACCTTATCCGGCCATGATGAAAGTGCAACAGATTTTGCAGACGGTCGAAAATTCAGACAATCGCTAGGCCAATTCGCCTTTCACCAACGGCACAAAGCGCACCGCCTCTACCGCATCGACAACGAAATCGTTGCCATGACGCTGAATGCGTTTGAGGGTTTGGGCCTGCTCGCCCACCGGCAACACCAAAATGCCGCCGTCGTCCAGCTGCTCCACCAGTGCCTGCGGGATCTCCGGCGGCGCGGCAGTGACGATGATCGCATCGAACGGGCCGCGCGACGCCCAACCCTGCCAGCCGTCTCCATGGCGAGTGGAAACATTGTGAAGATCGAGCTGTTTCAGGCGGCGCTTGGCCTGCCACTGCAGCCCCTTGATGCGTTCGACGGAACAAACGTGTTGCACCAGATGCGCCAGGATAGCGGTTTGATAACCGGAACCGGTACCGATCTCCAGCACCCTTGAGGTAGGTTTCAGATTCAGCAGCTCGGTCATCCGCGCCACCATATAAGGCTGGGAAATGGTCTGACCGGAACCGATCGGCAATGCGGTGTTTTCGTAGGCCTTATGATCCAGCGCTTCATCGACAAAACGCTCGCGCGGCACCGCTTCGATCGCCCGCAGCAGCTTTTCGTCTCGGATCCCCTGCTGCCGCAGCTGCGTCAGCAATGTTTGCATGCGCTTATTCACCATTCCCCGCTAACCTCTGCCTTGGTTAACCATGTTTTCACGACTTCTTGCGCCGCGTAGGCGGTTAAATCCACCTGCAGCGGCGTTATCGCCACATAGCCTTGTTCCACCGCCGCAAAGTCGGTATCCGGCCCGGCATCAAATTTATCACCAGGCGGCCCGATCCAGTAGATATTTTGTCCGCGCGGATCCTGCTGGCAGAAGACCTTGTCGGCGGGATGGCGGCTGCCGCAGCGGGTAACGCGCAGGCCTTTGATCTCAGCCAGCGGCAGATCCGGCACGTTAATATTCAGAATTTTTCCGGTATGTAGCGGTTCGCGCTGTAGCGCGCGCAGGATGCGGCAGGTAATGGCGGCGGCGGTCGCGTAGTGCCGGTGGCCGTTCAGCGACACCGCCAAGGCAGGCAACCCCAGGTGCCGGCCCTCCATCGCCGCCGCGACGGTGCCGGAATAGATAACGTCATCGCCCAAATTCGGCCCGGCGTTAATGCCGGATACCACGATATCGGGTGCCGGGCGCATCAATGCGTTGACGCCAAGGTAAACGCAGTCGGTCGGCGTCCCTTGCAACACCGCAATATCCCCGTTGGCCAGCGTCTGCGTGCGCAACGGCGACTCCAGCGTTAAAGCATTGGAAGAGCCGCTACGGTTACGATCCGGCGCCACGACCTGCACTTCTGCGAATTCCCGCAGCGCCGCCGCCAGCACCTGAATGCCCGGGGCGCTGACGCCGTCATCGTTACTCAGCAATATCCGCATCACTGTTATCCTGCTGCATGATCTCGCGAACCACGCTGGTAGCAAAGCTGCCCGCCGGCAGCCAGAAGCGCAGTTCCACGGTAACGTCATCCCACCAGTTCCACTGCAAATTTTGCGGCTGCAACAGCAGGGCCCGACGAGCGGGTTCAACACGCTCGCGCTTTAAAAGCGTAATCAATTCCGGCTGCTCCGCCAGGCATCGTTGTTCAAACGCCAACGCGTCACCGGCAGTGCCCGGTTCGCCGTCGCCCGGCAATGCCGCGGTGACAACCAGTTCACCGGCATCCAAACGCTGTTGAAGCGTCTCCAGCTCATCGGCTTTAGCGACGAACCAGCTGCCGCGCCCACTCAGCTGCAGGGCATCCCCTTCCAGCACGGTGCGCTGCAGCCCGTCAGCCAGGCGTTGGCTCGCGATCAGATTGAACAGCGCGCTGCGGCTGGCGGACAGGTAGAAGCTGCGCTTACTGCGCTCTTTGACACGAATTTCGTCGTTCGCCCAGCGGCGCGCCATCACCAGGTTGTTGCCGCCGCGGCCGAAGCGTTGGCTGCCGAAATAGTTTGGCACGCCCTGCGCGGCGATGGCCTGCAGGCGACGTTCCACGTCCTGCCGATCGGAAATCTGGCGCAACACCAGCGTAAAGTGGTTGCCCTTCAGATTGCCGATGCGCATTTTGCGCAGGTGGCGGGCGAACGAGAGCACTTCGCAGCCTTCCAGCGTAAACCGGGAGAAATCCGGCGTGTCTTTGCCCGGCATATGCAGGCAGAACCACTGTTCGGTCACCGCGTGGCGATCCTTCAAACCGGCATAGCTGACAGAACGGGCGTGAATACCGGCGAAGCGCGCCAGATAGTCGGCCACGAACTGGGTATTGCAGCCGTTTTTACGGATATTTACCAGCACGTGCTCACCTTCACCGTCCGGCGCAAAGCCCAGATCTTCGACCACCACAAAATCTTCCGGATTGGCTTTCAACACCCCGGAACTCTGCGGCCGGCCATGCAGCCAGGTCAGATTCGCCATATCCATGCGGTTATTCCTTGATCAGCAAGGCGACCGCTTCGCAGGCGATGCCCTCGCCGCGCCCGGTGAAACCGAGCTGTTCGGTGGTGGTGGCCTTCACGTTGACGTCATCCATATGGCACTGCAGGTCTTCCGCCAGGAAGACGCGCATCTGCGGGATGTGCGGCGCCATTTTCGGCGCCTGAGCGATGATGGTGATATCGAGGTTACCGAGGCGGTAACCTTTGGCGCGGATGCGTTTCCAGGCTTCGCGCAGCAGCTCGCGGCTGTCGGCGCCTTTGAAGGCCGGATCGGTATCGGGGAACAGTTTGCCGATGTCGCCCAGCGCCGCCGCCCCCAACAGGGCGTCGGTGGCGGCATGCAGCGCGACGTCACCGTCGGAGTGGGCCAGCAAGCCTTTGTCGTAAGGGATGCGAACACCGCCGATCACCAACGGGCCTTCGCCGCCGAATTTATGTACATCAAAACCGTGACCGATACGCATGATGCGCTCCTTAATTGTCTAACTGGGTCAAATAGAACGCCGCCAGCGCCAAATCCTCCGGCCGCGTTACTTTAATGTTGTCCGCCCGGCCGGCGATCAGCAGCGGATGATAGCCGCAATGTTCCAGCGCCGAGGCTTCGTCGGTGACGTTCGCGCCTTCATCCAGCGCGCGCTGCAGGCACTGCTTGAGCAGCGGCAGCGGAAACAGCTGCGGCGTCAGCGCATGCCACAGATCCTGCCGTTCAACGGTGTGGGCGATGGTGTCGCGGCCGGGTTCGGCGCGCTTCATGGTGTCGCGCACCGGCGCGGCGAGAATGCCGCCCACCTTGCTGTGTGCGGTGATCGCCAGCAGGCGCTCGAGATCGTCGGCGTGCAGGCAGGGGCGCGCGGCGTCGTGCACCAACACCCAGTCCGCATCACCCGCCAGTTTCAACCCGGCCATCACCGAATCGGCGCGCTGTTTGCCGCCCTCGGTGACGGTCACCCGCGGATCCTGAGCGATGGGCAGCCGTTCGAACTGACGATCTTCGGGGCCGATCGCCACGATCACCCGTTCAATGCGCGGGTGGCGCAACAGGGCGTGGATAGCGTGTTCGACGATGCTGTGCCGGCCGATGGTTAAATATTGCTTCGGGCATTCCGCCTGCATGCGGCTGCCGATACCGGCAGCGGGCAGGACGGCAATCACCGAGGGAAAGGTACCTGCGGAGTGATTCATGCGTTATTTTTGTGCGTTGTTTTGCGAAGAAGACGCCGCGTTGCGCCTGGATTGGTCAGGAACCAGACGATAGAAAGTCTCACCGGGCTTGATCATGCCCAGCTCATTACGCGCACGCTCTTCGATCGCTTCCTGTCCGCCGTTCAAATCATCGATTTCGGCAAACAGCTGATCGTTACGCGCTTTCAACTTGGCGTTGTTGCCCTGCTGGACCGCAACGTCTTCATTGACCCGCACGTAATCGTGAATACCATTTTTGCCCAGCCACAGTGAATACTGTAACCAACCGAGCAATGCCAGCAATAGCAGCGTAAGTTTTCCCATCTCCGCCCCCTGAAAAACCGACCAATCATCCCACAACTTCTCGTTGGACTCCACACTGAGAGCGGCATTTCAACGCCAAATTCAGAATACGGATGAAGGGTTCCCGTGTTTATCGCCTAATTCCACTGCGAAAGCGGCAAAAAACGCCCCTTTGGCTCGGCGCACGCGCCGCGTTTTCCAATGAGACACACTCTATCCTACCTCCATTATGCAGCAAGAATCACTGCATCACCGCTTCCTGACACATCGCTTACGCCACAGCAAAGCAAAAAGTGAATATTTAACACCATAGAGAGAATAATCGTCATGCAGCGGTTGCACTTTCATTCATTGAAGCTTATTTTTATGCACTCATAGTGCATAAATAATTCCAATATATAACCATTCATTATCGGGGATCGCGATGTTAAAACGTTTAGTTCTGATCGGCGCCTGCCTGGCCGCCACCTTCTCCATCGCTGCGTTGGCGGCTGAACCAACCTACGTCGTCGGCTCCGGCGGCACCTATCGGCCATTCGAATTTGAAAACAGCCAAAAGCAGCTGGAAGGCTTCGACATCGACATCATCAAGGCGGTGGCCAAGGCCGAAGGCTTCCAAATCAAACTGATCAATACGCCGTGGGAAGGGATCTTCGCCACGCTGAACTCCGGCGATCGCGATATCATCATTTCCGGCATCACCATCACCGATAAGCGCAAGCAGATGGTTGATTTCTCTGCGCCTTACTTCCCGGCTGAGCAGGCTATCGTGGTGCCGCAAGACTCGAAGGTGGACTCCATCGCCGCGCTGAAAGCGCTGAAGGTCGGCGTGGTGAACTCCAGCACCGGCGACATCGTGGTGTCCGACGCGCTGGGTAAAAACAGCACCGCCATCAAGCGCTTCGACAATACCCCGCTGATGCTGCAGGAGCTGTATGAAGACGGCATCGGCGCGGCGGTCGGCGACGTCGGCGTGGCCAAGTTCTATATCAAGACCCACCCTGAGAAAGCCTTCAAGCTGGTGCCCGACGCCAAGTTCGAGCGCCAGTATTTCGGCATCGCCGTCGCCAAAGGCAACGATGAGCTGCGCAACAAGATCAACGCCGGCCTGAAGAAAATCGTCGCCGACGGCACCTACGCCAAGATCTACCAAACCTGGTTCGACAGCAACGTACCGACGCTGCCGGCGGAATAATCCCCTGTCGCCGGCGCCCATCAGGCCGCCGGCACACCACCGTTCAGCCTACCAAGAAGGAATACCCCTTGAACTTCCGCTGGGAGATCATCCAGGAATACGCGCCGCTGTTTATGGAAGGCGCCTGGATGACCATCAAATGCACCATTATCTGCGTGCTGCTGGGCACCACCTGGGGCTTGATCCTCGGGCTGGGCCGTTTGGCGCAGGCGCCGCACGGCATCTGGAAACCCATCCTGCATTACGGCGTTCAGTGGCCGGTACGCATCTACATCAGCGCCTTTCGCGGCACGCCACTGTTCGTGCAGATCATGGTGGTGCACTTCGCGCTGGTGCCGCTATTCATCAACCCACGCGACGGCCTGCTAGTCACCAGCGGCCTGATGAGCGTCGATTTCGCCCGTGCGCTGCGCGCCGACTACGGCGCCTTTCTCTCCTGCGTGGTGGCGATCACGCTCAACGCCGGCGCCTATGTGTCGGAGATCTTCCGCGCCGGGATCCAGTCGATCGACCGCGGCCAGATGGAGGCATCGCGCTCGTTGGGCATGAGCTACGGCAAGACCATGCGCCAGGTGATCCTGCCGCAAGCCTTCCGGCGCATGCTGCCGCCGCTGGGCAACAACGCCATCGCCATCGTCAAAGATTCGTCGCTGGCCTCCGCCATCGGCCTGGCGGATCTGGCCTATGCCGCCCGTACCGTCTCCGGCGCCTACGCCACCTACTGGGAGCCCTACCTGACCATTTCGCTGGTCTATTGGGTCATCACCTTCCTGCTCTCGCTGCTGGTGCAACACATGGAAAAGAGGTTCGGTAAAAGTGATTCGCGTACATAACCTGCAAAAACAGTTCGGCGAAAGCCACGTGCTGCGCGGCATTTCCTGCCGGATCGCCGCCAACGAAGTGGTGTGCGTCATCGGCCCTTCAGGCTCCGGGAAGAGCACCTTCCTGCGCTGCATCAATGCGCTGGAGACGCTCTCCGGCGGCGAGATCGAGGTCAACGGTTTCGCCGTCCACGATCAGAAAACCGACCTGAATAAGATGCGGGAAAGCGTGGGCATGGTGTTCCAGCGTTTCAATCTGTTCCCGCACATGACGGTGTTGGAAAATATCATCATGGCGCCAATGAGCGTGAAGAAACAGCCGCGCGCCGAAGCCATCGCGCAAGCAGAACAGCTGCTGCTCAAGGTCGGCCTGCTCGACAAGATCGACGCCTATCCCAACAGCCTGTCCGGCGGCCAGCAGCAGCGGGTAGCGATCGCCCGCGCGCTGGCGATGGAGCCGAAGATCATGCTGTTCGACGAGCCGACCTCCGCGCTCGATCCTGAGCTGGTGGGCGAAGTGTTGGCGGTGATGAAATCACTGGCCCACGAGGGCATGACCATGGTGGTGGTGACGCATGAGATGGGCTTTGCCCGCGAGGTGGCCGACCGGGTGCTGTTTATCGATCAGGGGATCATTCAGGAGGAGGGTGCGCCGCAGCAGATCTTCAGCCAGCCGGCCAATCCGCGCACGCAGGCGTTTCTAAGCAAAGTTTTGTAACCTTCGACACGGCTTTGCAATCCTTCGGGCGCCGGCATCGGCGCCCGCTCTCTCACCACCCGGTCAGGAAGCTGAACACCAGCCAGAACAGGCACAGCACGATCGCGCCGGTCAGCAGCAGCGTCAGGATCAGACGGCCGCGCAACAGCATGCTGAGGGTGATGCCGATCAGCACCGACAGCGGCATCAGCGCCAGGAAGAACGGCCAGGTATAGAGCAGGAAAAACAGCGTGTTGGAACCGTAAACCAGAAACGGCAACGCGAACGCCAGCCAGTAGAAAACAAAGCCGCTGACGCCGCCCAGGAAAGAATAAGAAGGCTCCTCTCTCTCCTGTTTTGACTGCTTGGAGTCGATCAAGATAGGCGTGACATTTTGCATAGTGATCCCTGGTTATTCGGCTCGCTCTGCGGCGGCTTAGAGTAAAAAGCGCATGGCGAAAAACGCCACACGCTTTTTTTGAATTCAGGGTTTGATAATAGCCTGACCACGCAACACGTCTAACAATTGCGCAATCAAATTTGTTACCAATTGTTGGCCGTCGAGGTGGATTTCCGGCTGCTGCGGCGCCTCATAAACCGCGTCGATACCGGTGAAATTGCGCAGCTCGCCGGCGCGCGCTTTTTTATACAACCCTTTCGGATCGCGCGCCTCGCAGATCGCCAACGGCGTGTCGACGAACACCTCGATAAAGCGATCGTCGCCGAGCATCTCACGCACCATCTGCCGTTCGGCGCGGTGCGGCGAAATGAACGCGGTCAGCACCACCAGCCCGGCATCCACCATCAGCTTGGCCACTTCCCCCACCCGGCGAATGTTCTCGCGCCGATCCTCGTCGGAGAAGCCGAGATCGCGGCACAGGCCGTGGCGCACGTTATCGCCGTCCAGCAGGTAGGTGCTGACGCCGAGCCCATGCAGCGCCTGTTCCAGCGCGCCGGCGACGGTGGATTTGCCCGAGCCGGACAGCCCGGTAAACCACAGCACCGCGCCGCGATGGCCGTTGCGCGCTTCGCGATCCGCGCGCGTCACCGCGTGCGGATGCCAAACCACATTTTCGTCGTCCGGCCCGGTCGCCCTCAGTTCAACGGCCACCTTATCGGCCACCGAGCAGATCGCGTGCGCCCCAGTGCGGGAAGTGCTTGCGCACCAGCGCATTCAGCTCCAGCTCGAAGGCGCTGAATTCGCCGCGCGCCGCCGGGGCATCCTGCAGCGTTTCACGCACCAGACCGGCGCCAACCGTCACGTTGCTCATGCGATCGATGAAGATCAGCCCGCCGGTGTCGTGATTGCTCTGATAGCTGTCCAGCACCAGCGGTTCGTCGAAGGTCAGCTCCACCAACCCGATGCCGTTGAGCGGCAATGTGTCGGCCGGGTGTTGCGCCAGCGTGTTGATCTCCACCTGATGGCGAATGCTCTCCACGCGGGCGCGGGTCTTTTTGCCAGCGATCTTGATGTCGTAGCTCTGGCCCGGCACCAGCGGCTGCTCGGCCATCCATACCACGTCCACCCGCGCGCTCTGCGCCGCCTGCAGACTTTCGCCGGCGTCGACCAGCAAATCGCCGCGGCTGATGTCCACTTCATCTTTCAGCACCAGCGTAATCGCCTCGCCCGGCACCGCTTCTTGCAGATCGCCGTCGAAGGTCACGATACGCGCCACGCTGGACTCCACGCCGGAAGGCAGCACTTTGATGCGTTGCCCCACCCGCACTACGCCGGCGGACAGCGTGCCGGCATAGCCGCGGAAATCGAGGTTCGGGCGGTTGACGTACTGCACCGGGAAGCGCAGCGGCTGGTTTTCTCGCTCGCTGATCACGTCAACGCTCTCCAGCACTTCCAGCAGCGTCGGGCCGCTGTACCACGGCATATGGGCGCTTTCGCTCGCCACGTTGTCGCCGTCCAGCGCCGACAACGGCACGAACTTGATGTCCAGATCGCCAGGCAGCTGCTGGGCGAAGGTCAGGTAATCCTGTTTGAACTGCTCGAACACCGCTTCCTGATAGTCCACCAGATCCATTTTGTTTACCGCGACCACCAGATGGCGAATGCCCAGCAGGGTCGCGATAAAGCTGTGGCGGCGAGTCTGATCCAACACCCCTTTGCGCGCGTCGATCAACAGGATCGCCAGATCGCAGGTCGAGGCGCCGGTGGCCATGTTGCGGGTGTACTGCTCGTGCCCCGGGGTATCGGCGATGATAAATTTACGTTTTTCGGTCGAGAAATAGCGATAGGCCACGTCGATGGTGATGCCCTGCTCGCGCTCGGCCTGCAGGCCGTCCACCAGCAGCGCCAGATCGAGCTTTTCGCCCTGAGTACCGATGCGTTTGCTGTCGCTGTGCAGCGTCGACAGCTGATCCTCGTAGATCTGGCGGGTATCGTGCAGCAGGCGGCCGATCAGGGTGCTTTTGCCGTCGTCGACGCTGCCGCAGGT